>Ga0315553_10000119_pt1 | contig 64253 bp, 53 predicted proteins | sample SalMarSW160140MG_FD_203099 | JGI IMG/M metagenome (GOLD analysis project Ga0315553, IMG submission 203099) | Salt marsh sediment microbial communities from the Plum Island Ecosystem LTER, Massachusetts, United States - Salt Marsh Sediment SW1601-40 ...
TCCCGTAGGCGGCACTCCGTTCCACCGAGAAGCCGTACTCCGCGAGCTTCTCGAGCAATCGCTCTGGCTCGTATCGGCGCTGGTGACCCACGAACTCGTCGAACGCATTCCAACGCGACGGATGGAGAGGCACCGAGAGAAGAAGGGCCGCCCCCGGCGCGGCCACGCGAGACAACTCTCCCAGTGCTCCATCCTCGTCGTCCACATGTTCTACGATGTCGAGCGCGCACACGAGCTCGAAGGCGCCGTCGGGAAAGGGAATCGACGTTACGAGGCCGAGCACGGCATTTGCGCCGCGCTCCCGTAGCCTCATGAGCGCCGGCGCACTGATCTCGACGAATTGCGTGCCTTCGATCGGAAGGCGTGGTCTCAGCCCCGGAGCAACTTCGAGCCGGCGCCGCACCGGCGCGGCGAGAGACCGAGCCAGCGGCCACGTGTTGAAGCGCTCCGGCTCGACCAGCCGAGCGTCCCTCCACAGCGCATCATAGAACCGGCGGTTCGCGATCAGGAGCTCCGAAGCGGAGCGCCCCCGCGGCGTCCTCTCTTCGCCGCCCCAACCAGGACGGAATCGCCGAGTCATGCGCGGGGCAGGTTCAGCAGTTCGGACACCGTCACGCATAGCAGCCTCTTCTCGCGCAATCCTTGCAGGATCGGCGGAACGGCCTGCGCGCAAGCGAGTCGATGTTGCCCCTGCCGGTCGTGTCCGTCGTGCATCAGCACGATGTCTCCCGGTTGGATCTTCTTCAACACACGTTGCGCTACCCGCTCCGGATTGGTGCTGCGCGTGTCGTGGCTGTGCAGCGACCAGGCCACCAAGGTCAGCTGTTGTCGATATGCAACTCGCGCCAGCTGGGGGCTCTTGAGGCCGATCGGTGGCCGATAGAGCGGCCTTGTCTGGCTCCCGGTCACCGCCGCGATCGCCTGCTCACCGCGCTCGATCTCCCTGGCATGTTCGCCTGCGCCGAAGAGATTCTGCCAGCGCGAATGTCGCCAGGAGTGATTGCCCAGCTCGTGTCCCTCCGCGACCAGGCGTCGAGCCAGCTGTGGATGCTCCTCTAGCGATCGGCCGATGCTGAAGAAGGTCGCGCGCCCGCCGTGCTGAGCCAGCGCATCCAGCACCGCCGGTGTTACCTCGGGATCCGGTCCATCGTCGAAAGTCAGCGCCACGCGTCTGCGGTTGCGTGGTCCCCGAGCCACAGTCGGATACAAGATCCCGGAACCCGGTCGCGCGACGCCGTCAGTGAACAGTGCCAGGAACGCTGCGGCGGGGATCCCCAGGGTGAGTGCCGAGAACCCGAACGCGCCAACGGCGCTGGCGGTGGCAACGGCATAGGCGAAGGTCAGGATCTCGGTGCGGGTGAGCGTCAGCAAGGGCCGCTTCCAATCCGATTCGCCCCAGCGTCGAAGCGCGTGTTCACGCCACCGAAGCTGAATTCCTTGCTCGTGTCCCCTCGCTTTTCGGGGGAAGAGGAGCGCCAGACGGCCCATGCAGCTGCAGCCGCGACAGGTAGTCTGCGCCGAGCCCGCACACGGCCGTCAGAGTGGCCACGACGGCGGCTCCGCGCGCTCACTTGGAGACCAGCCGGCTCATGCCCCGCTCTCGTCGTGCCAGAACTCGAAGAAGTTGAACCACTGGTACGGCGTGCGGACGCACCACTCCTCTAGGGCAGCCGCGTAGCGCCGTGCGAGGTCTTCAGCCCGCTTGGTTCGGTCACGACGTGGGACCACGCCGGCCGGTGCGAAGGGCTGAGTCGACGCCGCATAGTGCCCGGGCCCCGTGCGAACGCACACGGTCAGAAAGAGCGGGCACCCGAGCGCGGCTTGGAGCAGAAAGGGACCGAGCGGGAATCGGGCGCGACGTCCCAGAAACGGCACACTCACCGACCGTTCGCGTTCCGAGTCCCACACGCGGTCGCCCATCATGCCCACGAACTCCCCGCGGTCGATCGCCGCCTTCATCTCGAACGCGGCTCTGAGCGAGCCGGGTTCGAAATGAATCAAGCGCATCTCGAGTCCCGGCTGCAGCCGCTCGAAGAACGCGTTGATGCGCGCACTGTGCCGCGTGAACATGAGGACGTTCACCACGATCCCGGTTTGCTCCGAGAGCAGCCGCAACATGTCGTAGCTACCGAGGTGAGAGCCGAGCAGGATACCGCCGCGACGCTGTCGCACGAGTTCGAGGAGGTGCTCGGTGCCCCGCTCATCGATGCAGATACGCTCTGCGTCGCCGCTCCACACGATCAGGCGGTCGAGGAGGTTCTCCGCGAACTCGTGAAGGTGCCGGAAGACATGGGACCAGTTGGGTGGCTGGCCGAGGGCCGCGCGCTCTCGAGGCGCCGCCCACAACGTGCGCAGGTAGTCCATCGACGCCCAGCGCGCCGCACGCCCCGTCACGAAGAAGTAGGCGACGATCGGCGTGAGTAGCGCGACCGATGCCCGGCGCCCGAAGCGCCCGTAGAACCAGCGGAGCATGGAGAGCGCGGCGAGTGATCCGCGCTCCGCGGTGGCCATCCACGCGCCCCGGCGGCTCAAGCCCACGCCCTCCTCGCCACCCGCCTTCGCAGGAGCTCCGGTGCTCGCACAATCATACCGATGGCGAGCCGCGTGTAGAGCCATGCGAGGCGTAGGTCGTCCCAGACCACGTCGAAGTGCGAGATCCCTCCCGGGAAGTAGTGGACGCGCGAAGCCACGTTCAAAACGGGTACTCCCATCCAGACGAGGCGCACCGCGAGTTCGGGCTCGAAATCCATCCGTCGGCCCATCGACACCCGGTTCACGAGGTGCAGCACGGGGGGAAGGGGCACGCATCGGAAGCCACACAAGGGTCACGCACGTCTCGCGAGAGGGTTGCGAGCCACACCAGGCCCACCGAGACCTTCCGGCCGTAGAGGCGACTCCTCGGCGCATCGTAGCCAAAGATCGGCTGGCCGAGTACGAGCGAGTCGGGCTTCTCTCTCGCCACGGCGAGAAAGCGGCGCACGTCGGCGGCTTCGTGCTGGGCATCGGCATCGAGCTGGATCACATGGGTGAAGCCGCGTTCTGCTGCAGCGCGGTAGCCCGTCACGAGCGCTGCGCCCTTACCCTGGTTCACCGCGTGGCAGCGGATCTCGACCCAGTCGAAGTCGCGGGCGATGCGATCGAGCGTCGCCTGCGTGTCCGGACCGCTGCCGTCGTTCACGATCAGGAGCGGGAGGTCTACGCTTGCGAGCGACTCGACCACCCGGCGGATGGTCGAGCCATGGTCGTAGATCGGGATGAGGAGACAGGAGTTCATGCGGCCACTCCCGGCGCCCCCGGCGACGGCCCGAGCCCGCATGCCACTCGACGAAGGACCAAGGAAATCCTCGTCGCACGGGAAATGCGCGGCTATCCACGAATCCAGGGGGATCAGCCGCCGGATTCGTGGGTTCGAAGTCCATCCGCGGTTCTTCACCAGCTGTGGACGGCTTCTATCGGGTCAGGAGGTGCGAGATCCCGTGAGCCGGGGTGATGATCGTCCGCCGGCGATCGAGGCGCCGCTTACGCTGGATCGCTGGAAATGCAGGACTCGGGGCTCGATCGTCGTGGAAAAGGTGAAGCACGGCTTCGGCGCCTTCGGCTTCAACGCCGCGACGGAGGTGTACGAGGACCTGGTTGAGGGCGGAGTTATCGATCCGGCGACGTGGGGATCCAGGCCCTCGATCACAGCTCCGAAGGAGTTCAGGCCCATTCTCGCGAGTCCATCGCGACAGACCACACCGCGCTGATCCTCATTGACTGATGTGAATGGTGCCTGACTCGATCGTCTGGCCGCCCGCTATGGCGGAGTCCATGCGCGCGTTGTAGGTCACGGTGCCCGCGCCCGTGAAACAGAGGCTGGCGCTCTCATTCGGCTCGATCTCGATCTCCTCTCGCCGCCTTCCCATCAGGTTGGCGAGCCCCCGGTTGGAGAAGCCGCTCTCGCAGGACACCTCGTCCAGGGCCCCTCCGAGGAACTCCAACGTGACCGGCATGCTTCGCTGGTTGATCCATCGTACCTCGTCGCCTGGCTGAACCCACAGCTCGGCGGGCGTCATGCGTTGTTCGAATCTCACCTGGTGAATGGTGCCGGTCCTCGTCGTATTCGCCAGCTCGGCGCAGCCGACCATCGCCAAGAACAGCGCCGCGCCGAGCATCAACGTGTTATGGGTGCCAGGCATAGCGAGCATCCTTTCGTGTTCCAACTGGTTGACTAGCGGGGCGGCTAGGAGCGTGGGAGTGGACCGCGGTTTCGCCGCTGGCGGGGCTCGTGATCCAGCGCACGGATCAGCTTGTCCGCTGCCTGCACGCAGGCGGTGGCGATCGCCTCGACCGTCCTTTCCTTGAACTCCAGCTCCTCGCCTCGGCCGTCGGCCCCTCGATCGATTCGCAGCAGCTTCGCATCGTGCACAGCCGTCACGAACAGCTCGCTGGCAATCCGCTCGCGTGTGTCTTGGTATTCCATGAATCCTTCCAAGCGGCTCTTCAAGGGGCCAAGCCGTCTGTGCATCGAACAGTCGGCCCGGCTTGAGTTGCTTCGCTCGAGTGGCCCGATCGAATGACGGAACAAGGGCCACCGCAGGCGGAAGCAGCTGGTGGATGATCATCTTGCCGGCAACGCGGAAGTACTCATGGATCCAGGGATATAGGCTAACGAAATTGCGGAATCAGAGTGCAGACGCGCGCGGTGGTACGCGTCCTGGGTTCACGAGGGACGCACGCCGAACCGGCTCTCGGTCGAGGGCTAGATCCAGGAGCAGCGGGCTGGCGCAATGCCGGCCGCCGGCCTGGAATCCGGCGCTCGGTGTCGATCAACACCGAGGGGGATCGGCAGGAGCAGCCGAGGAACGATCGTCCTGCCCTGTATACTCGACGGGATGAAACCGATCCATGTCGGCTCGCGAGTGCGCATCGTTGGTGGGTCGGTTCTCGGCGCAGCGCTTCGCGGTCCTGCCGGAGGCCGGCCGGAGCCGGGCCAGATGGTGTGGGCGGGCAGGGGCGAGCACGTCACGGGCTATCGGCGCGGCGCCGGAAGCCGGTCGTTGTACGTCCTGCGGGACGCGCCGGGGCTGTGGCCGGAGGATTGGATCGATCCCATTTGAAGTGCGCGCCGACCGCGACCGAGCCCACGCACCTCGAAAGGAGTTTCGTGCGGCCACTCCCGGCGTCCCCGGCGACGGCCCGAGCCCGCATGGCCACCCGACGAAGGACCCAGGAGAGCCTCGTCGCACGGGAAACGCGCGGCTATCCACGGATCCAGGGGATCACCCGCTGGATGCTGCCGCGAAATCTAGCGCGTGCGCGCAAGCACGGGGCGCACGCGCTCTCCGGTCATCCCACAGGCTTTCGGCCCTGGATGACACGAACCACGATCACGACGAGCGCGATGACCAGGAGGATGTGAATCAATCCACCCATCGTGTACGAGCTGACCAAGCCAACCAGCCACAGGATGATCAGGATGACCGCGATGGTTTCCAGCATTCGTACCCCCTCCCAAACCCGGCGGGCAGCAGCACCGCCGGGGAATCCACCAGACCGCGAGCCACTCCGACGGCGGTGTGGCCCGCGATGCCAGGACTATAGAGCCAGACTCAGCTCACTGCGTGCTTTATGTCATCGACGACCTTCTCGGCCTTGTCCTTGACCTTCTCGACACCTCGCTTGATCTTCCCCGCAGACTGATCTGCCTTCCCCTCCCGCTTCAGCTTCTTGTCGCCGGTCAGGGCGCCCGCAGCTTCCTTCACGCGTCCCTTTACTTGGTCAGACTTTCCGCTCGACATGGTTTCATCCTTCTCGTTGCTTTGTTTGGACCTTCGACACGATGGTAGCAGCCTCCCATTCGTCATGACCGGCGGATCGATTCCGATGATCGCGTGGCATTTCGACCCACGCCGCGTGGCATTTCGACCCACGCGTTGCGAACTCAACCTCGCACGGAGCGTTAGTTTCGGGCTGCGATAGGGACGCCATGAGGTCGGCCGTGGTTGCCACCGGTTGCGCTGGACCCCCTTCCGCTATGGTGCGCCTGGAACGGCACGTCTTGCCAATGGGTCTCGCATCCGCGTTCCGGACGTCCTCGAGCGACCCTGCGCTGGAGACGACGCGATCATGACCTCGGACGAATCGCATTGGGCGTCGATACGGCCCCGTGTGGTCACCATCGATGCCGACCGAATCACCTACCGGGTCGCCGGCAAGGGGCCGCTGCTGCTGCTGGTGCACGGCATGGCCGGAAGCTCGGTGACGTGGAGGCACGTCATGCCAGCGCTGAGCGAGCGGTTCACGGTGCTGGCACCGGATCTGCTCGGACAGGGGCAGTCCGACAAACCCCGTGGCGACTACTCGATCGGTGCGCATGCCAACACCCTGCGCGACCTGATGGACGCGCTCGGGTTTGAGCGGGCCACCGTCGTCGGCCAGTCGCTCGGGGGAGGCGTGGCCATGCAGCTGGCGTATCAGTTTCCGGAGCGCTGCGAGCGCCTGGTCCTGGTGGACAGCGGTGGACTGGGTCGGGAGGTCACGTTCTACCTCCGGATGCTGACCTTGCCCGGATTCGAGGGAATCTTTCCGCTCTTCTGCTCGCCGTGGCTGCGAGACGCTGGAAAGCGCACGGCCGCGTGGCTCGGCCGCGCGGGCGTGCGGTCCACGCCCGCCCGCCAGGAGATCTGGCGGAGCTACGCGTCGCTGGCGGACGCCGAGAACCGCCGTCCCTTCTTCCGGAGCCTGCGCGACGTGATCGACTTCCGCGGGCAGGCGGTGAGCGCACTTGGCCGACTACACCGCGCCGCGCAGCTGCCGACCTTGATCGTGTGGGGCGCGCGAGACCCGTTCATTCCGGTGAGCCACGCGGTCGCGGCGCACGAGGCCATCCCCGGGAGCCGCCTCGAGATCTTCGAGGGGGTCGGGCACTACCCGCACTGCGAGGCCCCCGAGCGCTTCATCGAAGTGCTCGTCGATTTCATCGCCTCCACGAAGCCCGCCCGACTGCTTCCGCCTTCGCCGCCGCCCGCGGGCGAAGCGCCCGCGCCGGACTGACTGCCCTCGAGTGCTCGTCCTCTCGCTGCGCATGCGACGTCCTCAACGCCGTCGCGTCTTCTTGCGGCTCTTCGCCTTCCTCGCCTGGGCGGGACCTGCCGATCGCCGGCCCTTCGACTGGCTCCGCGCGTCGGGCGCCAGGAAACGCACCACGTCGGCCCAGAGCGCTTCGAAGCGTCGGCGGTCGAAGTCGCTCCCGGAAACGAGCCAGTCGATGTGAGGAGGAACGTGCGCCGCATCCCGGAAGTGGCCCAGAACGTCGAGGTGATCCGCCACGGCGACGTGGACGACCCGCCCCCAGACCTGGGAGATCGTCGGCACGATGCCGTCATTGGCCGCCGGGGACGGCATCACCCCGTAGGTGCGTCGCAGGGCGCGTGCCTGTTGGGGCGCGAGCTTCGGCGAGACGCGCCCCGGAGCCATTTCGATCAGCCGATAGAGCGCGCTGTAGAGGGCGTGCGTCACCTGCGAACCCGGATCGAGCCCTGCGTGCAGTGTCGCGTGAAGGCTCGGGGGCGCCGCCTGTCCGACGACGGCGCCATAGCGGAGGCCGGGACGCTGCAGGACCGAGGCATTGAAGACCTCCATCGCCTCGGGCGTCAGCTGGAGCATCAGAGCCTGGTCGCGGACCACGTCGCTCAACAACTTGCGCACGGCCCGTCGGCGGCCGGGCGTGAAATCCTCGAGGAGCTTGCCGAAGAGCTCGTCCAGGAGCCCGTTGTCCGCGAGCAGGCCGCCGAATCTCACCAGGAAGCTCCCCATCCAGAGCAGCGCGGCGAGGGGCAGGTGCCCGAAAGTGAGCACGTAGATGGTGCTGAGCGAGAGCAGCTGCATCAGCTGCTGACCTCGCGAGGTCGTGAAGAACGACGCGAGCGGTGTCCCGTGGTGAGGGGTCGAAACCGTGACGACCGTCTGCACGCGGGAGGCCAGCCGCTCCACGTCGAGCGCTGTCGGCAGCCCGACTCCCGGTGCGGTGAGCAGGCGCACGTCGAGCCCCCCGCTCGAGTGGCCGATCAGATGCAGCGGGCCTCCGCTGCGTGAGGCGGTCGCGTGGATCGTCTCCGCCAACCGTGCGGCGCGTGCCGGGAGCGAGGCGGTGGGAGACGTCCTCACGATGTGGATGTGTGGCTCGAGACCCACCGCAGCGAGGCGCTGGCTGAGGAACCGCCTGACGTGTCCGAAGTACGTGATTCGCCCGAGGTGTGCGAATCCGAGAAAGCCCGGAACGAGGTAGATATGATGCCTGCGGTCCATCCCTCTTCAGGGTAGAACAGGAGCCCCGCCCCGTGGCAGAGAACCGCGACGGACCGCAAGCGATTCAGGCGCCGGGGCTCTGGCCGGAAGAATGGAATGGATCGACCCGATCTGAAGGCGACTGCGGTTCGCTCCGTGGATCCGAGAGGAACCTGGCGAGTCGAGGCCCCGGTCGGCACAACCCGGGTTTCCATGGATCCGAGGGTTCCGCAGCCCAGAAGTGTGTAGTCTCGGTAGGTTCCGACCTACAGAGCGGGTAAAGCCGCTATTCATTCGGTGATTGACGATGGCGGATCAGCCTCCTCGCGATACGCGTGCCGAGGGCCCGAAGGGTGCGGTCCCCCGTCCGGTGAACCTTCGGCCGTCGCCTTGGTGGCTGTTCGTCCTGCTTGCGATGTCGGCCAACTATCTGCTGATGCGAGCGTGCGTTCCCGAGCCATCCTCGATCACGATCCCCTACACCCTCTTCAAGGAGCAGGTCGCCGCCGGCAACGTCGAGGGTGTCACCAGTCTGGGCGACTCGATCCAAGGCGTCTTCAGAGCGGAAGTCACCTATCCGGCAAAGGCCGCGCCGGCGCCGGAAGCCCCGGAACCTCGAGCGCAGGGTTGGCTCCGATCCGACGCGTCCGGGCCACGCACCTCCAAGCGATTCGAGACCCAGCGTCCGGCCTTCGCCGACCCGGGCCTCGAAACGCTGCTCGAAGAGAAGGGCGTGATGATCGAGGCCCGCGACGAGAACGACTCATCGTGGTTCAATCTCCTGCTCGGATTCGGACCCACGCTGCTCTTGATCGGCGCCTTCGTGCTGCTCGCCCGTCGGGCAGCGGCATCCGGCAGCAGCAGCGGGATGTTCAACCTCGGTCGCAGCCGCGCGAAGCGCTACAACGAGGAGCAGCCGAAGGTCACCTTCGACGACGTCGCCGGCATCGACGAAGCCGAGAACGAGCTGGTGGAGATCGTCGACTTCCTCAAGAGCCCTGCCAAGTACCAGCGTCTCGGCGGGACGATGCCGAAGGGCGTGCTGTTGATCGGTGCGCCCGGAACCGGCAAGACGCTGCTGGCGCGGGCGATTGCCGGACAAGCGGGGGTCCCCTTCTTCAGCCTGAGCGCCTCCGAGTTCGTCGAGATGATCGTCGGCGTCGGCGCATCGCGCGTGCGGGACCTGTTCGGGCAGGCGCGGGAGGCCGCACCTTCGATCATCTTCATCGATGAGCTGGACGCGATCGGCCGTGCTCGCGGTACCGGCGCGGCGCTCGGCGGCCACGATGAGCGGGAGCAGACCCTGAACCAGATCCTGACGGAGATGGACGGCTTCGACTCCCGCGAAGGTGTGATCGTGCTCGCCGCCACCAACCGGGCCGACGTGCTGGACGGGGCGCTGCTGCGCCCGGGTCGCTTCGACCGGCGCGTCGTCGTGCAGCTTCCCGACCGCTCGGGCCGCGCCGCCATCCTCGCGGTTCACACCCGGCGCGTCCCGTTGGCGCCTGACGTCTCCCTCGAGCTGATCGCAGCGGAGACTCCCGGGCTCGTCGGCGCCGAGCTGCGCAACCTCGTGAACGAGGCGGCGCTGCTCGCCGCGCGCAGGGACACGAGTGCCGTCGGCGCCGAGGACTTTGCGGAGGCGCTCCAGAAGATCACCCTCGGACCGATCCGCCACATCCTGCTCAATCCGGTCGATCGCGAGCGGACCGCTTACCACGAGGCGGGACACGCGCTGCTCGGCCTGCTGGTGCCCGGCGGCGATCCGGTTCGCCGCGTCTCGATCGTGCCGCGAGGCATGTCGCTGGGAGCGACCTGGCAGCTTCCCATCGACGATCGGACCAGCTACGGCGAGGACTACCTGAGGGCGCGCATCACCAGTGCCCTCGGTGGGCGGGCGGCCGAGAAGCTCGTCTACGGTGTGGTGACGACGGGTGCCGAGAACGACCTCCAGCAGGTGACGGAGATCGCCCGCCGGATGGTGCTGCGCTGGGGGATGAGCGAGAGGCTCGGCCCGATCAGCTTCGTCGCGCCGCAGGACGATGGACTTCCCCCGGCCTTCCAGCACCAGCCCTACAGCGAGGCGACTTCGGAGACGATCGACGCGGAGGTCCGCCGGATCGTCGAGGAGTGCCACGGCGAAGCCGAGCGTATGCTCGCCGCGCATCGCGACGCGCTAGAAGGGCTTGCCCACGCGTTGCTCGATGCGGAATCGCTCGACGAGAACGAGATCCGGAAAGCTACCGGCCTGGACACCCCGCCCGCTCAGCGGGACACGTCTTCGCGCCTGCTAGCGGTAGAGCGCTAGGCGAGTAGGCTCCCTCCAGAGCGTTTCCGCAATGGAGGGGCCTGTCCCCAGACACAGAGCTCCCCCTACTTGTCGGTCTTCAGCGTCATGGCGTTGTGCACGTCCGTGACGCCACTGACGTTCTTCGCGACATCCACAGCCTGGTCGATCTGCGCGGAGGATACGACCTTGCCGGACAGCGTGACGACACCATCCGTGGACTCCACGCTGATCGGGACCGACTTCAGATCCTTCTCGGCCAGAAGCGCAGCCTTCACCTTGGTCGTGAGCGCCGAATCCCCGATGTACTCGCCGGTCTTCTGCGCGACACTGGGCGGATTTGCATCGGCAGCCAGACAGATGGCCGGCGCCGCGGCAAACACGCACGTTGCAACGAAGATGAGAGCTTTCGCAGTTTTCCCGTTCATTCGAGTCTCCTTTGTCTCCATCTCGACAAGCTCGTCGCGATGGTTGGTTTCGATGGAGGGCACCACGACACGGTGCACCGAAAGAGGATCCGTTGGTATCCCGAGATACGGGGAAACAGCAGGCCGAATGCGCTGGTTTCTCAGCTAGAGAGCGCGCTCTCCCCTCGTCGATCCTGCCAGCACGGTCAGACCGGCCACCGCGGAAGTGATCGATGCGGACAGGATGCCCAGCTTGGCCGGGTTGATCAGCGCATCGTCGAACGCCAGGTCGGCGATGAAGAGCGCCATCGTGAAGCCGATACCAGCAAGTAGCCCTCCCCCGACGAGCATTCCCCAACCCATGTCCGGAGGACGACTCGCAAGCCCCGAACGCACGGCAAGCCACCCGAAGGTCACGATCCCGATGGGCTTTCCGACGGTGAACCCGACGAAGACCGCGAGCGTGATCGGACTGCCAACGTCCGTCAGGGACAACGGCATTCCGGCGTTGGCGAACGCGAACAGCGGCATGATCAGGAAGCTCACCCAGGGATGCAGCATCATCTCCAGGCGTTCGACGGGCGACAGCGTCTCCCGGATCGCGGCCTCGCTCAGTCGCCATGCCTTGCGACCTTCCGCCCTGTCGTTACGGCGGTTTCCGGATGGCTCGGCGACGACCCGGTCCAGGATTGCCTGGAGGCGATCGTCGCTCACCCACCTTCCGGTCGGCGTCAGCAGGCCAAGGATCACGCCCGTGATGGTGGGGTGGATCCCGGAGGCGTCGATCGCCAGCCAGATCGGCGCGCCCACCAGGAAGTAGAGCGGAATGCTGCGGATGCCGAGAATCGCCATCCCGCGCACGCTGGCGATGCCGAGCACACCCAGGACGAGCGCTCCCCACGCGAGCTGGCTGCTGTAGCCGATCGCAACCACCAGAATGGCACCAATGTCGTCGACGATCGCCAGAGACAGCATGAAGATCCGCAGGTTCTGCGGGATGCGCCGCCCCAGGAGAGCCAGGCAGCCGATGACGAACGCGGTGTCGGTCGCCATGACCGTCCCCCAGCCGTGTACGCCTTCCCGGCCCAGCTGGAGCGTCAGGTACACAGCCGCGGGCACGAGCATCCCGCCCAGGGACGCCGCGATCGAGAACGCCGCCATGCACGGGCCTCGCAGCTCTCCGCGGACCAGCTCGCGCTTGAGCTCCAATGCAACGACGAAGAAGAAGAGCGTCATCAACCCGTCGTTGATCCACTCTCGGAACGATCGCGCGAACTCCAACGAGCCGATGCGAACGCCGATGGGCAGCTCCCAGACGTTCAGAAAGGAATCGGCCCAGGGCGAGTTGGACAGCGTCAGGGCGGCGATCGTGGACAGCAGCAGGATGGCGCCGCCGAGAGCCTCGATGCGCAGAAACCACGCGAACGGCTTCGTCAGCCGGTCCACGAGCTCTACCGGCAGCCGATCGAGCTCCGCATCCCCCTGCCGATCCTGATCCATTCCGACTCGCCCGTCACGCTGGGCGGAGCACACCTTCTAGTCGATAGTCGAGCGACGCAGGCCCCTGCTCCAGCAGCTCGTGCATCCTCTCGGCGTCGATCGGTTTGACCAGCCTCTCGTCGAATCCAGCGCACTGGGCCAACTGGCCGGACCTCCCGTCGCTGAAGCCCGTCACCGCAATGAGGAGGAGCCCCTTGCCGCGCGGGTCCGAGCGAATGCTCTTTGCGACCTCGTAGCCCATCATGTCCGGAAGCCCGAGGTCGACGAGCATCACCTCCGGATTCCACATCCGCGCCTTCTCGATCCCATCCGCTCCGCTGTAGGCACAGAGTGTCTCGGCGCCCATCCGACCCAGAAGAAGGGCGAGCGAAGCCGCATAATCTCCATGGTCGTCGACGATGAGAACCCGGACGCTTCGAGAGAGCCGCCGAATGGATCTTCGCTTCGCTTCGGGCGGTGTCTTGCCGACCTCTCCCACGGGCATCCGGACCGTGAACAGACAGCCCCTACCCGGCCCGTCGCTCTGTACGGATACGGTTCCACCGTGGAGCTCGACCAGCCCCTTCACCAGTGCGAGTCCGATTCCCACACCTCCCTTGGTCGGGTCATCCTGAACGAACCGCTCGAACACGCTCTCGAGCTGCTCTGGCCGAAGCCCCAGCCCCGTGTCGCGAACGGCGATGACGACCTGATCGTGCTCTCGCTGCCCTCGCACCTCGATCTGGCCTCGTTCCGGCGTGTAGCGCGAGGCGTTGGCGATCAGGTTCGAGACGACCTGCGCAAGTCGGGCCGGATCTCCTCCGAGATACAGGCACTCCGGGAGACAGAGCACCAGCTTCTGCTTCTTCTCACGGATGTCCGACGCGGCTCCTTCCGCCGCCGATCGAACCACGGCAACGAGGTCGGTCGGGACCTTTCGAAGCTCGAGCTTGGAGTACGTGATCCGAGACATCTCGAGGAGATCGTTCGCGAAGCTGGCGAGCCGCTGGAGGTGAGATCCCATCCTGGCGTGGATTGTCTCGACGTCCTCCACCCCGTCCTGGAGGAGCCGGAGCTCGAGATCCAGGGCAGCCAGAGGATTGCGAAGCTCGTGCCCCACCGTCGCGAGAAGCAGGTCCATTCTCCGGTCTTCCTGCGCGAGCACCGCCGTCTTGTGCCGGAGCATCTGCTCCAGCTTCTTGCTCTGCGTGATCTCCTCGATGACCTCCGACTCGGGCCATCCTAGAAGTCCAGCGAGACCCGCGTCTACCGCATCGCCCACGGGGTTAGTGAGCACCGCGCCCGCTCAGGACCGCGGGCACGGTTCGAAGGAGGATCTGCATGTCCAACCGCAGGCTCCGCGTGCGAATGTAGGCCAGATCCAGTTCGACCTGTTGCTCGAACGGGACCAGTGAGCGCCCGCTCACCTGCCAGGTGCAGGTCACGCCTGGGCAGACGTCCAAGCGCCGGTGATGATGAGGCTCGTACTCGGCCACTTCGTCGAGCAGTGCCGGGCGCGGACCTACGAGGGAAAGGTCCCCCAGCACCACGTTCCAGAGCTGAGGGATTTCGTCGAGGCTGTAGCGACGCAGCCAGCGCCCGCTGCGCGTTACGCGCGGGTCGCGCTTCATCTTGAAGCGCGGAGACTCGCTCTTCTGCTCCGCGCGCAGGGCGCCGCGCTTGCTTTCGGCGTCCACGCACATGGAGCGGAACTTGTAGAAGCGGAACATCCTGCCCTCGAGTCCCGCTCGCCACTGCGAGAACAGAACCGGCCCACCATCTTCGAGCTTGATCAAGGCGGCGATCAGCAGCAGGAGCGGAGCGAGCAGGCACAACGCCAAGAGAGAGAGGGAAACGTCCAAGGCGCGCTTTGCCACCTCGTAGTGCGGCCCGGGCTCGACCTGCCAGGAATCGAGAGTTCCGGCGGATGCGCTTGGCGAACGGGCCGGCGGCTGGACGTGAAAGCGATCGACAGCCGTGAGCCGCTGCGATGTGGCTCGCACGGCCGGGCGACGCACGGCCGGTCGCGCGAGCAGGAGGCCCGAGCCAAAGACCACGAGCCCCGTCGGCTCCGGAATCGGCGGAGAGCTGTGCTCCGGTTCCTGTATGGGAACGAGAGTCGCGACTCGCGCGCGCCGCGCGTGCGCTCGGTCGTCGATCAGGAACGACTGCGCGCCGTGGGATCGATCGTCACCGTCCACGAGCCGCAACCGAGGCGACGAATCGTCGGGATCTTGCCTCTTCTCTCCGGAGGCGTCACGGAACGGCCCCGCACTGGCCTGCGCCCGATTACAGAGCAGCGCAAGGCCTAAGGCCAAAATCCACCTCGGACGGAGCGGCATCGGGGCGTTCCTTTCGCGTTGAGGCCACGCACTGTAGTCGGGTATGGCAGACGTCCGACATCCCTGGATCCATGGATACCGAGGGACGGCATCGCGGAGTTGGCCCGTCCTTCGCGCCCCCTGCGGCGGGGTCGTCCGTCTCCACGCAGTCGTCACCAGAATCACCAGGATCCGTGGGTAGCTCTCCCGCGATCCGGGAATGGTCCGCCCGGTACGTCTCCGCAATTCTCGCCGGGCGCCGAATCGGGAGAGAGAACGAGGAGACAAACCATGGCCATGGGCGGGAACACGGGGCTCAGCGTCGAACTCGTCGCCGAGCCTCGGTCGAGGCGCCGATTTCGAATCCAGCGAATCCAGGGGAGGCGCATCCTGTATGTGGACGACGATCTGTTGATGCGTCTCGCGGTGGCGCGACTGCTGCGCGGAGCAGGCGCGGTCTGTATCGGCACGGACTCGCACGACCAGGCCGTCGTGCTGCTCGCCTTCGAACCCCTTCTCGACCTGGCGATCCTCGACTTCCAGATGCCCGATGGTGACGTGGGTCGCCTGGTGCGACGCCTGCACTGGCAGCGGCCCTCGCTGTCTGTGGTGGGGACGAGCGGATCGGATCGACGCTCCGAGTTCGCCGCGCGGGGTGTCGACCGCTTTCTGCCGAAGCCCTGGACGCTCGACGATCTGATCCACGTCACGGATTGGTCGGGAGCAAACGCCGACCGGGGCCCGGCGCCTGGCCTTTGAGATCCCCGCCGCGGGGGTCCACGGGCTCGACCCCGTTCGAATCCGCGGCTTCGGCGCCTGATCTACCGGGTTCCGGGGATGCCGGAGCCGCTCGCTTCCGAGGTAGCGTGCTGGGGAGGGCGGTGCGTTGCCGCAGCGATGGAGAACGGCGCGAAGCGTGTGGAGCCTCTGACCGTGTCCATTCGGCGGCCCCTGTGGTCCCTGCTGCAAACGCAATGGCTCGACGTGCCGATCGCGGGGCATCCCGGGCATGTCAAGCCCACCTGGGGGGCCTTCTCGGAGGTCTTCGAGGACTGCCTGCAGGGTGTATACCGGCACGTGAGCCGGCGCGTTGGCGACCGCGCGGGCCTGCAGGGCATCGTGACCGGGGTCTTCGTCGAGAATCTCGACGTCCTCGTTTCGCAGCTCGGAACGCAAGAGAAACTCCGCCGCCTGCTCCTTGCGGCAGATGTGCTGATCGCTCGGAGAGCTTCGCCCGGCCGAGGCAGAACGGACGGATGCCCGAGCGCAGGTCGATTCGAGACGTTCATGGGTCGCAAGAGCGACGCATGAGCTTGTTGGTCACGAATGTGGTTGCCCGGTTCTCGGAGGGGCGACCCTATACGGGGTGACGGCGGGGTCTCCTCTCCCTGCCGTCACCCCCTCACTTGGGGCTGGTCCGCTCGCGCTGGGCCACTCAGCTATAGTGCCACAGTGGTCGTCAAAAAGGGCACATCTCGCGCTCCACGGACCCGCGGCAAGAAGCGGAAATCCGACTCCCACGTGAGTGAGAGCGCAGCGAAGCAGCTCGATCCGGACCACGTTCCCGCGGATTCCGTTGTCGCACACGCGCCCGACGCACGGCCTCTGATCGTCGGAGTCGGCGGTTCAGCCGGTTCGCTCTCGCCCCTGCGCGAGCTCCTCGCAGCGATTCCCGCCGATTGCGGCATGGCCGTCGTCGTCGTGAGTCACCAGGCTCCTACCGGTCACAGCATGCTCCCGGAGATCCTCGCGAAGTGTACGGAGATGCCGGTGCGCGCGATTGGCGAGGAGACCCGCGCCGAGCCGAATCACGTCTACGTCGAACCGCGCGGGCATAGCGTGTCGATTCGAGCGGGAAGGTTGAGCCTCGAGTCGGTCGCCTCGCGCGGACTTTCGCACCTGCCGATCGATCGGTTCTTCCGCGCGCTCGCCCGCGACCAGGGGAGCCACGCCGCCGGCATCGTGCTCTCCGGCACTGGTGCGGATGGCACGCTCGGTCTCGCGGCGATCCGCGCGGCATCCGGCCTCTCCTTGGTGCAGGATCCCGCGACCGCCGAGTTCGAAGGGATGCCGGTCAGTGCCATCCAGGCACGCGCGGCGGACTTCGTCCTGTCGCCGACGGAGATGTCGGCACGTCTGCTGATCCGCGGGAAGGGGCTCGCCTCGCCGCTGCGTGAAGACGCGGCCCCGGAAGTGCCATACAACGAGATCCAGTCGATCCTCGCGATCATGCGCCAGCGAGGAGGCCACGATTTCTCCGAATACAAGCACGGGACACTGAGTCGGCGCATCGCGCGGAGGATGCTTCTGCATGGCATCGACGGCCCGCTGGAGTACGTGCGGTATCTGGAGCAGAACGACACCGAGATCGATGCCCTCTGGCACGACTGGCTGATCGGCGTCAGCAGCTTCTTCCGCGACCCGGAAGCCTTCCAGGCCCTCGAGTCGGCGCTTCCGGACCTGCTCGCGGGGCGTGAAGACGGTTCCCCGCTGCGCATCTGGGTCCCCGGTTGTGCGACGGGTGAGGAGGCCTATTCGCTCTTGATCATCTTGATCGAGACGCTTGGCCGGCTGAAGAAGCAACTGGAGATTCAGATGTTCGCCACGGACCTCAACCCCGCGGCGATCCGGATCGCCCGCGCGGGGCGCTATCCCGAGGGCATTGCGGCAGATGTCAGCGACTCACGTCTCACCCGGTTCTTTACCAGAGAGGGTGATTCCTTTCGGGCCAGGAAGAGCCTGCGAGATCTCGTGGTCTTCGCGGTTCAAGACGCCCTGCACGACCCGCCCTTCACTCGCGTTGATCTGGTGTCCTGCCGGAACCTCCTCATCTACCTGCAGCCCAGTGCGCAGCGGCGCCTCCTGCGATCCTTCCATTACAGCCTGAATCCCCGAGGACTCCTCCTGCTCGGTTCATCCGAGAACGCCACCGGCTCCGAGGACTTCTTCTCGCCGCTCGACGGGCACTTCAGGATCTACCGTAGAAACGACTCGACCGCGCCGCAGCCGTCTTTTCGCTGGTCCGCCGTGCACGGGGAATACCGCTCCGCAATGGGTGGCCATCCCGTGGCGGCCACGACTGATCTCGCGAGTCCGCTGCGCAGAGCCCTGGCGGAACACTTCGGTCCCCCGGCCGTGCTCGTCGACGAGCGGGGTCAGATCCAGCAGATCCACGGCCAGGTAGGCGCCTACCTGGAGCTTCCAGCGGGGCGAGTCAACGTGAACGTCGTCGATATGGCGCGGCACGGTCTCCGTACACCGATTGCCTCGGCGCTCCGCGAGGCGATGGACGCGGACGATCGGGTCGCCGAGCGAAGCGTCCGCGGCGAAGGAGACCGGCCCGCGCTGCGGCTGAAAGTGTCGCGGTTGACCGCACCGCAGCTTGCAGCGCGGCTGTTCCTCGTCTCGTTCGAGCCGGCGGAGCGCAGCCCACGGAGGCGCGCGCGAAGGGGCGAGCCGGTCGCGGCGGCACGCAGGGTCCGAGCCGGAGCGCACCTCGAACAGGAGCTCCTGGATACGCGGAGCGATCTGCAAGGCAGCATCGACGAGCTTCAGGCGGCGAACGAGGAGCTGGCCGCCGCGAACGAGGAAGCGCAGTCGGCGAACGAGGAGCTTCAGAGCACGAACGAGGAGCTTCAGACCGCGAAGGAAGAGACGCAATCATTGAACGAAGAGCTCCACACCGTGAATGCGGAGCTCACGCAGAAGGTCGCATCGCTCGAGCAGGCCACCGACGACCTGCTCAATCTCATGAACAACCTCGAGGTCGCCACCATCTTTCTGGACGGCCAGCTCCGGGTGAAGCGGTTCACGCCGCAGGCACGCCGTGTCGCGCGCCTGATCGATTCCGACGTTGGACGCCCGCTCGCCGACCTCGCCACCCTCCTCGACTATCCCAACCTCCTGTCGGATGCAGGGTGCGTGATCGAGACCCTCCACGCGTCGGAGACGGAGGCGGCCGCTCCCGACGGCAGCTGGTACCTCGTGCGAATCCGGCCCTATCGCACCGCTCGAAACACCGTCGAGGGCGTCGTCGTCACCTTCTTCGACATCACGGACGCAAGGCACAGAGAACGTTTGCAGGCGGCACGCCTTCTGGCGGAGAGCATCGTGGACGCGGTGAGTGATCCCTTCCTGGTGCTGGACGGCGAGCTCCGCGTCGTACGGGCGAACCGCGCCTACTATCAGTCGTTCCAGGCCGAGCCGGAGCAGACCGACGGTCGGCTCATCGGGGACCTCGGGGCCGATCCGTGGAGCATCCCGATGCTGCGCGAACGCCTGGAGAAGACCCTGAAAGAGGGCACGGGCTTCGACGACTTCGAGGTGGAGATCGAACTCCCCCAGGTCGGACGACGCAGGCTGCTCTTGAACGCGCACCCCTTGGCGTCCAAGCCCGGGTCGATCGCCGAGCTCGTCCTGCTCGGGATCCACGAGATCCGCGGGCCGCAGGCTGAAGCCGCGGGAAGCGAGGTGATGTGACGGTGAGCAAGGGGAGCCGCAGACCGCACCCGCCCGACGCGCTCCGCGGGGAGGCCGAACAGGAGATGGCCGAGACGACGCCCGTCGATCTAGAGCGCCTCACGCACGACGAGATCCTGGCCGTCGTGCACGAGCTGGAGGTTCACAAGATCGAGCTGAAGCTCCAGAACGAGGAGCTACGGCAGGCGCAACTCGCAGCCGAGGCATCCAACGAGCGCTATCGCAATCTCTACGATTCGGCTCCGACCGGCTATCTGACGCTCGATTTCGACGGAAGGATCATCGAGGCCAACCAGTCCATTTCGCTGACCCTGAATATCCCGCACTCGCGCCTGATCGGTAGCAGGCTTTCGGAGTTCGTCGCGGCTCATTCCCAGGATCGTTGGCACCTCGCGCGGCGTGCCCTGATGGAGGGTCGAGCGCGCACGGATCTCACGCTGGAGCTCGTATCGGGCCAGGGAGGCACGATCGATACCCAGGTCGTGGGCATGTCTTTGAGCGCGAGGGCGCCTGGGTCGGGGGCGATCCATCTCGCCCTGATCGACGTCACAGACCTGCGCAGGACCGAGCGTGCGTTGCAATCCGCCGTGGCCGCGGCAACGCTGGCCGAGGAGAGGGAGCGTCGCCAGCTGGCAGCGGACCTGCACGACGACGCCGGCCAGCTGCTCTCGCTGGCGTCCCTGAAGCTGCACGCGTTGGGGGATGCCACGGAGATGGAGCGTGGCGCCCGGACGGTCGAGCTGGAGGAGCTCCTCGTGGAGATCCGCCGCCGGATCTCCTCGCTGAGCTTCCAGCTGAGCCCTCCGCTGCTTCACGACGTGGGACTGATCGCAACCGTCCAGTGGCTCGCGGAGGATCTGAAGACCAGTTACGGGCTGACCGTGAAGATCATCGAAGAGCAGGAATTGAAGCTCGACGAGAACGTGCGCGTCACGTTCTATCGGGCGGTTCGCGAGCTGCTCATCAACGTGGTGAAGCACTCAGGTGTCAAGGAGGCACGCCTCCGGATCTCGCTCGAAGGACGAATGGCGCGAATCGCGGTAGAAGACAGCGGTGTCGGCATGCCGCCGACAGCCAAGCGGTACGGCTTCGGACTTCTGGCACTGCGCGAACGGGTGGAGCAGCTGGGTGGGTCGTTGGAAATCCGCGGAACTCCGGGCGCGGGAACCACGGTGGTGGTCAGTCTTCCGACCCGCCCCTTCCCTGACGATCAAGGAGATGCACGATGACGACTCGTATTCTGCTCGTGGATGATCATGAGCTCATGCGCGAGGGACTGCGCTCGATCCTCGAGAAAGAGGAGGGCGTGAAGATCGTCGGAGAGGCTTCGAGCGGCCGCCAGGCCGTCGTGCTCTCTGGCACGCTCGAACCGGACGTTGTGGTCATGGACGTGGGCATGAAGGATCTCAATGGAATCGATGCCACCCGACAGATTCGGAGCGAGTTCCCCGATGTCCAGGTGATCGCGCTCTCCAGCTATTCGGATGGCCGCTACGTGAGCGCGATGCTCAAGGCGGGCGCCTGCGGCTACGTGCTGAAGGCCAACGCCTACGCCGACCTTCGCAAGGCACTGGAAGCCGCCCGGCAGGGGAAGAGCTTCCTCTGTCCAGAGGTCACGAAGGCGGTGGTGGACGCCTCGCTCCACGGACCCGGACCCGGACCCGGGAGCGGAGCGGAGCCGTCCGCGCTGTCCGAGCGCGAGAGGGAGGTGCTTCAGCTCCTGGCCGAGGGTTTGACGTCCCCGCAGATCGGCAAGCGGCTCTACATCGCCACGAGCACGGTCGAGACGCACCGACGCAGCATCATGCACAAGCTCGACATCCACAGCGTGGCGGATCTGACGAAGTGGGCGATTCGCGAAGGCTTGACCCAGCTCGAAGGCTGACTCCAGACGCGAAGCGCACGCACCGGTACCGATGCGCGCCGTAGGGTGGAGGCCGAGCTCGCGACGAAAGGCCAGTGACGCGGTCCAGCCAGTGGATCCGGGCTGCCTCCGAGGGACCGGGTCGCTCGCCCGCGGCCCCGACAAATCCGGGGGAGCACCTGTTCGCGGAGACACGTGCCTAGCCGAGCACTACCTCCACCCGGTGCTCCGAGCCGTCGTCGGATAGGGGGACGAGCGCTCCCGCCGGGAGCAGGGTTCCGTCGAGGCTCATCCGTGAGACTCCGCGGCAGACGCCCTGCGGATTCTCGACAGCGATCCGATAGACCGTGCCGCCATGCCGGTAGGTGATCTCGAAGCGTTTCCACGCCCGGGGGATGCAGGGATCGATGTCGAGAGCGGAGCCGCGCTTGCGGAAGCCTAGGATCCATTCCAGGCCCGCGCGGTAGAGCCAGCCGGCGGCGCCCGTGTACCAGGTCCATCCAGCCCGTCCCACATGTTGCGGCGCTGCATAGACGTCCGCGCTCACGACGTACGGCTCGCCCTTGTAGCGGTGGAGGTCTGCGCGGCGTGTCGCATGACGAATCGGGCTCAGCAGGTCGAAGAACTCGCCGGCCTTGTCGCCCTCGCCGAGCATGGCGAAGGCGATGACCGACCAGACCGCGGCGTGTGTGTATTGTCCGCCGTTCTCCCGAATGCCGGGGACGTATCCCTTGACGTAACCGGGGTCCAGTGACGTGCGATCGAAGGGCGGGGCGAAGAGCAGCATCAGGCGGTCGTCGCGACGGACGAGCCTTCGATCCACGGAGTCCATGGCCTGGCGTGCCCGCTTCTCGTCGCCCGCGCCGGAGAGGACGGCCCACGACTGGGCGATCGAGTCGATCTGACACTCGTCGTTCTCCGCCGATCCGAGCGGTGTGCCGTCGTCGAAGAAGGCCCGCTTGTACCACTCCCCATCCCACGCCTCCGCCTCCAGGGAGGTCTCGAGCGAGGCCGCCGTGCTCCGCCAGCTCGCTGCTCGTTCTCCGTCGCCGCGGAGGTCGGCGATCGGGGCGAACTCCCTCAGGTTCGCGATCAGGAACCAGCCCAGCCAGACGCTCTCACCCCGACCCTCGTGACCGACGCGGTTCATGCCGTCGTTCCAATCGCCGGCTCCCATCAAGGGAAGGCCGTGTCTGCCCAGCTCGAGGCTCCGGTCGAGGGCGCGCGCACAGTGCTCGTAGAGCGTCGCCCGGTCCTCCGACGCGGTCGGCTCGAAGTAGGCCTCTTGCTGGCCCTCCTCCAGGACCGGTCCCTCGAGCCAGGGAATCTGCTCTTCGAGCACCGCTTCGTCCTCGGTCGTGCGCAGATAGTGCGCCACCGCATACGGCAGCCAGACGCGGTCGTCGGACATGCGGGTCCGAACTCCGCGCCCCGACGGTGGATGCCACCAATGCTGGACGTCCCCTTCCCGAAACTGGCGTGCCGCAGCTCGCAGCAGGTGCTCGCGCACGAGGTCGGGTCTCGCGACCCCCAGAGCCATGACGTCCTGGAGCTGATCGCGAAACCCGTAGGCTCCACCCGACTGGTAGAGCGCCGAGCGGGCCCGGATGCGGCAGGAGAGCGTTTGATAGAGAAGCCATCGGTTGAGCAGGAGATTCATCGAGGGATCGGGGGTCTCGACCTGCACCGTGCCCAGCACCTGGTCCCAGTGCTCCTCGACCTCGCGCAGCGGCACCTCGCTGCCCAGCGCGCGGTAGCGCTCGACCAGAGCTCGTGCCTCTTCGGGATCCCCCCCCTGTCCCAGGAGGAAGAGCAGCTCGCAGCGTTCTCCCGGATCGAGCTCCACGTGCGTCCGGAGAGCGGCGCAGGGGTCCAAGCCCGCTCCGGTCTTGCCGGACAGCTCCTGCCCTTGCTCCAGAGACGCAGGCTGGTCGAGGCTCGCGTTCCGGCCCAGGAACTCGAGGCGGTCGCCCGTCCAGGAGGTCTGTCGTCCGCCCAGATCCGCGAACGCGATCCGGCTCCCGAACTCCCCATTCCAGGAGTTGCGCGCGAACAGCGCTCGGGTCGCGGAGTCGATCTCGGTGACGATGTGCGGCGCGGAGCGGCCCCGCGTGACCCCGAGCACCCACTCCACATAGGCCGTGATCGAGAGGCGCCGACTCTGGTCGGAGCAATTCATCAGGGTGAGGCGCGAGATCTTGACGGGGTCGCGCACGGGAACGAGCTGCAGAAGGTCGAGCGCAATGCCGTGAGCTTCGTGCTCGAAGCGGCTGTAGCCCTGGCCGTGCCGGATGACATAGGGCTCGGTCTCTTCGCGGATGGGAAGCAAGGTCGGTCCCCAGGTCCGTCCACTCTCCTCGTCCCGTACGAAGAACATCTCGCCGGGTGCGTCACTGACCGGATCGTTCGTCCAGGGCGTGAGCTTGTTCTCGCGGCTGTTCACGGACCACGTCGAGCCCGCTCCCGACTCCGAAACCTGGAAGCCGAACTCGGGGTTCGCCACCACGTTGATCCAGGGAGCCGGGGTCCACTGCCCCTTGCCCAGGACCGTGACGTATTCGCGGCCTCCCCGTGCGAATCCGCCGAGGCCATTGCTGAACTCGAGATCCAGCTCAGGGGGAGCCACGACGTCGGCCGTCTCGCGCGGCGGGTGCGGATGCGGCGGGATCGGCGCGGGCCGCGGCCGTTCCAGCCGGACCGCCTGCTCGGAAAGCGCACCGCGGTGCGCGAGGATCATGATTCGTGCCGCTGCGCGCAGGAGGAGCTGGTCGCGCGCAGGCACGAGGTCGGCGCGGAGAAGATGGACCCCTCCGTGTCTCCCCTGCTGCTCTTCCCCGGCCGCCTGGCTGGCTCGCACCATCCCTTCGAGGGATTCGTGGAGCGCCTGTACGTAGGAGGTGCCGGTGGCGTTGAGGATCACCAGATCGGCAGCGATCCCTTTCATGCGCCAGTACTCCTGCGCCCGCAGGAGCTGGCGCACTACGTCTCGCTCCTCGTCCCGCTCGATGCTCACCAGCGCGATGGGAAGGTCGCCGGAGATGCCGTAGGGCCAGAGCCCGGATGCAGTGCCGCGGTTGGTCGCGACCACCGAGGGCGCCGCGCGCAACGTCGGATCCGCGTAGATCAGACGGTTGGCCAGACGCTGGAAGAGATGAGCCTCGTCCTGGGTGATCCGCAGGTGATGCAGCTGGACCTGTGCCTGGGTCCATGCCAGCGAGCTCTCCCGCTCGAAGGTGGCCGGCTGCCGGTACTTCTCCGCGATCTGGAGCGCGTCCTCCCGGGACGTTGCCACCAGCGTGGTGAACACGAGACGGACCGTTGCTCCTCGGGGAATCGCGAGCCGCCGTCGGAGGCTCACGATCGGATCCAGAACCGCCCCGGTCGTGCCCGAAAGCGGTGCTCCGTCGACCACGCACAGGGGAGTCCGAACCCCGCGGCCCCGACCGAGGAAGCGAGCGCGGTCGGTCTCGTACTGCGGCGGGAATGCCGGATCCCCATCGCCGGCGGCCAGGTGGGCCAGCCAGATCGGGGAATCGTCCGCCGAACGCGAACGGCGCGTCGCGAGCAGGGTTCCGAGCTCGGGAACGAACTCCGTCTCCACGAAGAGGTTCGAGAACGATGGGTGGGCCTCGTCGGCGTCTTGGGGAGCCAGGACGACCTCCGCGTACGACGTGACGTCGATCTCACGGTCTCGGTTTCCGACGTTCGTCACCGTCAGCTGGCGCAGCTCGGCGTCGTCTTCGGGGGAGACCACGATCTCGAGGGTGATGACCAGCGACCGGTCGCGCTGCACGATCTTCGCGCGGTCCTCGGAATAGATGACCTCGTAGTGATCGACGACCGTTCCGCTCGGCTGGAAGCCCGCAGACCAGACGTCGTGGGTGTCGACATCGCGCAGGTACAGGAACGTTCCCCAGCCGTCACGGGTCGTGTCCTCCCGCCAACGGGTGACGGCGAGGTCGTTCCAGCGGCTGAAGCCGGAGCCCGCCGTCGTGATCATGACCGTGTAGCGGCCGTTGGAGAGAAGGTGAGTGCGAGGCGTGACGTCGTGCGGCGAGTCGAAGCGCCGCAGCGTCGGAAGAACGAGGTCGCGGACGAGCGGCGCCACCTGCACCTCCTCACCTCGGGGTCGGGTCACGGCGACCGATCGCGGAGTCCGTTCCTGGAGCAGCAGCTCCGCCGCCTGGACCATGGGATGGGTGTGAAAGCGCCTGCGCGTCTCGCCGTCGTGGACCACGTTTCCCAGCGAAACGAGGGTCATCCCCTGGTGATGCGCCATGAAGGTCCGGACCACCGCTACTCGCGTGTTCTCCGGAAGATGCGCCGGCGTATAGTCGAGGGCCTCGTAGAAACCGTAGACGCCTCGCGCTCCCGCCTCCTCGAGGCTCGCGAAGTTCTGCAGCGCAGCCTTCGGCTCCAGCACGGCCGCCAGCGCCGTCGCGTAGGGAGCCACCACGACGTCCTCGAAGAGCCCGCGCTTGAGCCCCAGGCCCGGCACGCCGAAATCCGAGTACTGGTAGGTGAGCTCCACGTCCCGGATGTTGTAGGCCGACTCGGAGACGCCCCACGGGACTCTTCGCTCGGCGCCGTACTGGATCTGGCGCCCCACCACGAGACGGCAGCTGAGATCCAGGAGACTGCGAGCGGGCTGCCGCATCACCAGAAGCGGCATCAGGTACTCGAACATCGAGCCCGACCAGGACACGAGAGCCGCGCCGCGTCCCACCGGCGTGAGCGCCCTGCCCAGCAGGAACCAGTGTCGGGGCGAGACGTCGCCCTTGGCAATGGCCACGAAGCTTCCGAGTCTCGCCTCGGAGGCCAACAGGTCGTAGCAGTTGGGATCGAGCGTGCCTTCGGCCACGAGATAGCCGATCGAGAAGAGCTTGCGCGAGGAGTCGAAGAGGAACCGGAAATCGGTAGCCTGGACCATCCCCTCGGCGCGCAGTGCGAGGGCCGAGAGCCGGTGTCCGATGTCGACGAGCGCGGTCGTGTCGAGGTCGCGGGCGTGACTCGCAACGCAGTCTCGGACGCTCTGCGACCACGCCAGGACCTCGGACCGGGACTCCTCTCCGTCCTCGCTCGCGAGCGTGCGCGCGATGTCGAGCAGGGTCTCCGTCAGTCCCTCCAGCTGCTCGAAGCGGTGCACCCACGCGGGAAGCGAAGTCGGGGCTTCGTCGAGCGCGGCCGCGATCGACTCCGCCGCCTCGCGCAGATGCGTCTCCGAAACCGTCTGCGTACGACGAGGAAGCTTGGCGTGCTCCGCCGCTTCGAGGACCAGCTCGAGAGCGTCCCGGATCCCTTCCAGGGCCTCCGAACCCAGGAGCGGGCGCGGCACGAGCGCGCGGCATGCCTGCGCCACCGCGATCAGGTGTCCCGCCAGATTGCCGCTGTCGACCGTCGAGACGTAGACGGGATCGAGCGGCCGCAGGTCCCGGGTGTCGTACCAGTTGAAGAAATGGCCGCGGAAGCGACGCAGGTCGGTCATGGTGTCGAGCGTGTCCTCGAGGCGCTGCGTCATGTCGAGGGCACCGATCCAGCCGAAGTCGCGGGCGACGGTCGTGCTCAACAGGTAGAGACCCAGATTGGTCGGCGAGGTGCGGTGCGCGATGACCGGCTCGGGGGCGTCCTGGAAGTTGTCCGGCGGGAGGGCGTTCTCCTCTTCGTTCACGAACGTCTCGAAGAAGCGCCAGGTGCGCCGGGCGAGCAGGCGCAAGGAGCGCGTCTCCTCGGCGGAGAGAACCTGCGCCTCCACCCGCTTCGGCGGCAGGCTCATCCGCCAGGCGATGGCGGGCGACAGCGCCCACAGCAATAGGAACGGCGCGGCCACTGCCCAGGCACCCGGCCTGAGCACGACGACGAGCAGACCCGCGCCGAGGGCGAGCATGACGCCAGAGCGTTGGTGCTGGTAGAAGGAGCGGAGCCTCAGATCGACGCCGTACCCCGCTTGCGCAGCCGGAACCCACTCGAGGAGGTTTCGTCTCGTGACGTAGAGCCGACCGAGCGTGCGCACGACGGCGTCCACCATGAGCCACGCCTGGTGGGCCAGCAGGGTGACGGCCAGGAAGGTCTGTGACAGAGCTACGAACAGGTCGTTGGCCACCGCCCGCAGGTGGCTCCGCTTGGAGATCCCCTTTCGCCGCGGGACGAGGCCGTCGAGGATCGGGATGCAAGCGGGCACCGCGATGGACCCGACGAAGAGACCGGTCCAGAGGAGCGTCGGAACGTTAGGCAGGGCCCATGCGGCAACGCCCAAGAGAAATGACGAGGGTGCGAGGAGGCTTCGCCGAAGATTGTCGACCATCTTCCAGTGGGCCTGGGCCGGAAGGCGCGTTGGCTTCCTTCGTCCGGCGGCATCCCGCGCCTGGCCCAGGATCCAGGGGAGGAGCTGCCAATCGCCCCGGACCCAGCGATGCTGACGACGCGCGGCCACCTCGTAGTTGGAGGGGAACTCCTCGAAGAGATCGACATCGGTGAGCAGCCCGGCGCGCGCGAACAGGCCCTCGAAGAGATCATGGCTGAGAAGCGTGTTCTCGGGGACCTTCCCCTCGAGCGCCGCCTCGAAGGCATCGACGTCGTAGATCCCCTTCCCCGTATAGGAGCCCTCTTCGAAGAGGTCCTGATATACGTCGGAGATCGCGGCCGCATAGGGGTCCACACCACCGGGACCCGAGACGATCCGCTGGTAGATCGTGCTGCCCGGTCCGGTGGGAAGCCACGGCGTGATGCGGGGCTGCATGATCGCGTAGCCCTCGACCACGCGTCCCCTCTCGCGGTCGAAGCGGGCCCGGTTCAACGGGTGCGCCATCGCTCCGACGAGACGGTAGGCGGTGCCCTTGGGAAGCCGGGTGTCGGCATCCAGGGTGATGACGTAACGGACGCCCTCGGGCACCTCGGGCGCTCGTCCGCGGACGGGAATGAACGAGGTGTCCGTGGCGCCGCGCAGCAGCCGGTTCAGCTCGTGGAGCTTTCCTCGCTTCCTCTCCCAGCCGATCCACCGCCCTTCCTGCGCGTTCCAGAGACGCCGGCGGTGCAGCACGAGGAAGCGCGCCCCACCTCCGGGCGGTCCCTCGTAGCGGGCATTGAGACGTTCGATGCCCAGAGCCAGCGCCTCGAGCAACGCGTCGTCGTCGGGCATGGGATCGCGAGGCGAATCCGCCCAGTCGGTAAGAAGCGCGAAGTGGAGATGACCCTCTGGGTTGGCGAGGTAGTGCACCTCGAGACGCTCGAGTTGCTCCTCGAGGTCGGCAGGGTTCATGAGCAACGTGGGCACGGCGACCACGGTTCGAAGCTCCGGAGGCACGCCTTGCGCGAGCTCGAGCTTCGGGAGTCTTCGGGGCGGAAGGAGCGCTGCAACCAGTCGATGAACGAGGGATACCGCGATCTCCGAGGCGGGCACGACGCCGAGCAGGGCCAGGAGAACGAGGCTCCAGGGCGCTGCCCCGGCCGACCCGGCGACGAACAGGAGGCCGCAGAGCTGCAGCGCGGTGAGAGCAGCGATCCCTCCCAGGTACGCTGTGATCGCCCGGGCCCGCCAGGCGCGCAGGAATCGAAGACGCAGGGAAGGGCGGAAGCCCAGCCGCCTTTCGAACTCCCTCCGGCCCTTGGAAACGAGGAAGAACCCGGGGTCCTCTTCGGCGCGCTCGGGAATCCCGGAAAGCTTCGACGCGCCGCCGGGGGAGTCGCTCTCGGTTTCGGCGCGACGGCCTTGCCGGTTCTCCTCGGCTGTATCCCGTGCCAGCCGCACGGCCTCCCGCGCGACCTCGATCTCCGAAGACGCCGAGCCCCGGGAGAGCATCTCGATCTGCTTCCGGTAGTCGTCGCGCGTCGAGAAATCCATGGCCGCAAACGCGGGAGCCGTGCACAGGACCTCATCCACCAGGCTCACGTCCTCGAAGAACTCGAGCCAGTCGATGGAGGACATCCAGCGCATGCTGCTGATGATGTGGCGCACCGTTGCGGTGGCTGCGCCCTGGGACTGGTGTTCCTGGGCCACCACCTCGCCCGGGGACGTCCCCTGGGCACCGAGCCTCCGATTGAGCCACTCCAGGGCCGGCGTGATGGACGCGTCCTGGTCGCGCAGCCGCTGGACCAGCTGCACGGCGAATGACCGAGCCAGAGGCGTCTCGTCCAGAGAGTGCAGGACGTCCTCGGTGTTCTCCGCCGGTCCACCACCGAGGCCGAGCAGACGATCCGCCAGCGCGTCGGCCAGGGTCCGCGCTCGGCGGGAGACGACGATCAGCTGCGACAGTCGCCGCAGGTTCTCCACCAGCACCATGCGCAGGTGGATGGGCACCGCCCAGAGCTCGCCGATGCCGAGGGGCTGAACGCGCTGGTAGGCCCGGACGAAACGCTCGAGCGTCTCCAGCTCGAAATGGCTGTCGGTGTGGGCGACGTAGGCCCAGGCCAGCCCGTACACGCGCGGAGTTCCCGCAAGATGGCCCGCCGCGATCTTCGGCAGTCGGCGGTAGTAGCTCTCGGGTAGGTGGTCTCGGATCTCGCGGAGCTGCTCGTCTACGACGTGGAAGTTGTCTAGGAACCACTCCTCGGCGAGCGTGACCTCCCGCTTCGCCCCGGCCGCCTCGACGCTGCTGCGATAGGCGTCGAGCAGAGCGCGCCCGTTGTCCCGGACCCGCGGAAGAAGATCCCGGCCTCGGCTGGGCTTCTCCGTGACGCGATCGGCCGCGGCGAGGCTCTCGGCGTGCTGCTCCAGCCGCTCGGGGCCAAAGATCTCGGCCCGGATCGGTTCGTCCACCTGAGCAGAGGCGGTGAGCGCGTTGCCTGTGATGCTCACGGACTCGACGATGCTGCTACGTCTTTGGCCGCGATCGGCTCCACCCTCGAGTCAAAGGATCGGTCCAAGTGCTCAGTATACCGAGCGGTTAGCGTATCTGCTTGATATCGAGAACATCATTGGTATCCGGTACACGCGGTGCGGGCATCGAGCGCGCGTCGAACCTTCGGGACGCAACCGGTCGGGGGATGCCCCAATGCGCACCCTGACGCAGGGCGACCCCCGTGGCCGGGCCGGGCGCAAACGGGTAAACCCACGAGCGATGACCGCTCCCGGAGACATCCACTACGCCCGGACCACCGATGGCATCGACATCGCCTACACGGTGCTCGACGAGGGACCGGGCCTGCAGCAGCAGATCTTCTCCGTCCGAGGGATCCGATGACGACCATGACCTCTCCGCGTCGCGACCACGATTCCGCCGTGCTGCTCCCCACTCCGGTCATCGACGCCGATCATCCCGCCGTCGCGGACTTCGCGCGCCGGAACGCCGAGGGAGCGCAGGACGAGATCGACGCGGCGGTTCGCGTCTACTACGCCGTGCGCGACGGGATCCGCTACAACCCGTACGGCGCCGCGCTCAGTGTCGAGAGGCTGCGCGCCTCGACGACGCTGGCCACCGGACAGGGCTGGTGCGTCGCCAAGTCCGTGCTGCTAGCGGCCTGCTATCGATCGCTGGGGCTCCCCTCGCGTCTCGGGTTCGCCGACGTGCGCAACCACCTCTCCACGGCCAACCTGCGCGCGTCCATGAACACCGACGTGTTCTACTGGCACGGCTACACCTCGGTCCAGCTCGGTGGGTGCTGGGTCAAGGCGACGCCGGCCTTCAACATCGAGCTGTGCGAGAAGTTCGGCTTCCTGCCGCTCGATTTCGACGGACGACACGACTCCCTGTACCACCCCTTCGACCGCGAGGGGAGACGCCACATGGAGTACGTGAACGAGCGCGGGGAGTACGACGACGCGCCGCTCGATGCCATGATCGTGACCTTTCGCGAGAAGTATCCGGACATGGCGATCGGCGACGGCTCCTTCGCGCAGCGCGACTTCGACGCCGAGGTGGAGGCCGAGGTCGCGACGAAGGGCTAAGGGCGGGCGGACCCCAGGCTCTGGCCGGCGGCTCGCGTTCAGCGGTTGCGGTAGGCGATCACGCCGACCGCCGTCGCCACGAGCGCGGAGAGTGCGACCACCCACATCCCTGCTCCCGTGCTGTCCAGGAACACGCGGATCAGCGTGAAGAGGCCGATGGCGACGATCAGCAGTCCGCCGGCGAGACCCGCCCAACCGACGGCCCAGTCGCGGATCGCGCTCGCGATCAGCACCAGCCCCGCCAGCGGCACGACGAAGAGGATCGACCGGAAAGGACCCGAAAGCTCCTTGATCGCCTCTCCGCCGGTGAGTGCCATCCCGAGACCGCTCAGGGAGACGACGTCGCCGAGCCGGACCCAGGGCAGGAAGAATCCCACCAGCAGACCGAGGCCGGCCAGCCCGACCGCGATCCGCGCAGCCAGCGACGCGACGGCCGCGCCGCCGGAGCTCTCCGTCGTCTCGAGGGCCGAATGCGCAGGAGGAGGCGTCTCTCCCATCCCTGGCACGATAGCAGGACGAGGGCTCGCAGGAGGTCCGGAGCGAAGGATCCGGTCGCGCTCTCGGCGCGTCCCGCGCCGGGTCAGCTCTGCGGCGACCGGAGGAAGCGGCGCACGACCGGGCGCACGAGGAACTCGGGCACGCCGTTCTCCTCCGCGGCGAGCAGCGTGAACGTGTCCTCCAGCTCCTGCCGGGACTCCTCGGTGGGCAGACCCGCGGCGCGTCGCTGGACGAACTCCTCCAGCGTTCCTTGGAGGCGCCGGATGCGCGCGGCGAGCAGGATCGGCATCACCGTCGGCCAGAAGCCGAAGAGCCACGCCAAGGGGAAGACGATCACCGCGGCCGCGTTCTCGCTGGTGACCGTGCCGCCGAGCACGTGTCCCAGCGACCAGCCGGCCACGAGCACGAGGCCGAGCAGGTAGACGGCGAGGAGCTTCGCGGAGCGTCGGATCACGGGGCCTCTCGGCAGTCGTCCGGCCGTCCGGATCGGCCAGATCGGTTCGCGGCTGAACCCCCGGGCGTACTCGACAGAGCACCGCTGGGCGCACCGGCTCGTATAATGGGACGCCCGAAAAGGAGGGACCCCCCATGCGCCTGGCGAAGCCGCGGCTCGAGCCGCTCGACGAATCGGAGTGGAGCGACGAGGTCCGCGAGCTGCTCGGGCAGACCGGCGGCCTCGGCAGCTCCGCGCGCAAGCCCTTCCACATCTTCACCACGCTCGCCCGCCACCCGGCGCTCCTGAAGCGCTGGCTGGTGTTCGGCAACCACGTGCTGTTCAAGTCGACGCTGCCGGCGCGCGAGCGCGAGCTCGCGATCCTGCGGATCGGCTGGCTGTGCCGGGCCGAGTACGAATTCGCCCAGCACATGGTGATCGGGAAGCAGATCGGGCTCTCGGACCAGGAGATCCGCCGCGTGACGAAGGGGCCCGACGAGCCGGGCTGGAGCTCGGACGACGCGGCGCTGCTGCGCGCGGTGGACGAGCTGCACGCCGACGCCTTCGTCTCGGACGCCACCTGGCAGGAGCTGGCGAAGCGTTGGGAGCCGCAGCAGCTCGTGGACCTGCTGTTCACCGTCGGCCAGTACAACATGGTGTCGATGGTGCTGAACTCACTGGGCGTGCAGCTCGACGAGGGTCTGCCGCGGATGCCGGCCTGAAGTGGGCGCGAGGCTTCGCGACCGGGTCGCGATCGTGGTGGGCGCGGGGCAGACGCCCGGCGACACGATCGGCAACGGCCGGGCGGTGGCCATTCTCTACGCCCGCGAAGGCGCGCGCGTGCTGTGCGTCGACCGGGACGAGGCGTCGGCCGAGGAGACCTGCGAGGTCGTGCGCAGGGAAGGCGGCAACGCCTCCGCCCTGCACGGCGACGTCACGCGCTCCGAGGACTGCGCGGCGATGGTCGCGATCTGCCGAGAGCGCTTCGGCCGCCTCGACGTGCTGCACGAGAACGTGGGCATCGCCGGCGGCGACGCGGGCGCCCTGGCGATCGAGGAGTCGGCCTGGGACGCGATCTTCGACACCAACCTCAAGGGCGCCTGGCTCGCCTGCAAGCACGCGATCCCGGTGATGCGCGAGCAGGGCAGCGGCTCGGTGATCCTGATCTCGTCGATCGCGGCGGTCTGCGGCTATCCCGGCGTGGGCTACAAGGTGTCGAAGGCGGCCCTCAACGCGCTCGCCGAGCAGCTCGCCCTGGCCAACGCGCGTCACCACGTGCGGGTGAACGCGATCATGCCGGGACAGATGAACACGCCGATGGCGATCGAGGGCATCTCCCGCGGTCGGGGTGTCGCGAAAGAAGAGCTGATCGCGCGCCGCGACGCGTCCGTGCCGCTCGGCGCGAAGATGGGTACGGCCTGGGACGTCGCCTACGCCTCGCTGTTCCTGGCCTCGGACGAGGCGCGCTTCGTCACGGGCGTCGTGCTGCCCGTGGACGGCGGCCAGACCCTGCGCAGGGGTTGAACGCAACACGTGGAGCGGAGGTCATGAGCCACACACCGAGGATCCTGGAGCCCTCCTGCGAGTGGACGGCGGAGCAGGTCGCCGACGAGTCGCTCTGGACCGAGCTCCTCGACGACGCCGAGCGGGGGGAGCTCGACGCGGCGCTGCGCCGCGCGCTCGCGAAGTCCGAGGACGTGCTCGAGATCGATCGCGAGGACTTCCCGCTGCCGACGCTCCGCCGCCGTCTGCGCGCGATCGAGCGCGAGCTGATCGACGGGTGCGGGTTCGTCCGCCTGCGCGGCCTCGACCGCAGCCGCTACTCCCAGGCCGAGATGGAGATGCTCTACTGGGGGATCGGCACGCACCTCGGATCCCCCTGGCCCCAGAACCAGTACGGCCACGTGCTGGGCGACGTCACCGACCAGGGCAAGGCCTTTGACGATCCCACCGCGCGCGGCAATGAGCTCGGCGGGACGGCCCTGCCCTTCCACTGCGACGGCTCCGACCTGGTGGGGCTCCTGTGTCTCGAGAACGGTCTGCGCGGCGGCCTCTCGGCGGTGGCCAACACGGTCGCGATCCACAACCGGCTGGTGCGCGAGAGCCCCGAGCTGGCCGCGGAGCTCTACCGGCCACAGCCCTACGACTACCGCGGCGAGCAGAAGCAGGGCGGCAAGCCCTACTACGAGCTCCCGGTCTTCACCGAGTGGCAGGGCCGCCTGTTCGTGCGCTGCATCCCGCCCTACATCCGAGCCTCCCAGCGGCACCCGGAGGCACCGCGGCTCACGGAGACCGCGAAGCGCGCTCTCGCGCGGCTGGTGGAGCTGGCCGACGACCCGACCCACCACGTGCACATGGAGCTGCGCCCGGGCGACATGCAGTTCATCAACAACTTCCACGTGATGCACGGCCGGACCGCCTACGAGGACGACCGCTCCGCCGGACGGATCCGCCACCTGAAGCGACTGTGGCTGGAGACGGAGGTGCTCGTCGACCGGCCGCCCTGGTTCGTCAACAACCCGGTCGCCCACTGGGGCGAACGGCGCAGCGCCAGCCGTCTGCGGGTGGGCTGAGCGCCCGATCGTCGCGCGCGGTCAGGCCGACGCGAAGGCCGGTAGCACCTCGCGGGCGAGGAGCTCGGCGGAGCGGACGGCCTCGGCGCGGTCGGCGCCGGCGGTCGGCCCGGTCACGACGAGCTTGTCGAGGCCGAGCCGACCCAGCTCCTCGATCCGCTTCACGCAGTGCTCCGGTGGGCCCACGATCGCATAGCGATCGACGAAGGAGGGCGTGAGGGCCCCGATGTGGCTCGTGTCGGCCCGGGTGTGGGCGCGCATGTCGTAGGCCTCGCGGATCCGGCCCAGCACCTGCGCCTGCTCGCCCGTCACCGGTCCCTGGGCACTGCCGTGCATCACCGAGAAGCGCGCGAAGGTGGTGACGCCGCCGGCGGCCAGCGCGCGCGCCGTCGCGAGGTCGGGATGGCAGACCAGGTTCACGTAGGCGCCGTAGGCGAGGCCCTCGCCCGGGAGCCCCGCCTCGGCGCGCGCCTCGCGCGCCCGTTCGATCCCCCAGGCGATGCGCTCCGGGTCCGCGCCGAGCGCGAACATCACGCGGTCGGCCGCGCGCGCCGCCGCGGCGACGACCCGCGGCCCGGTCGCGGCCACCTCCACCGGCACCTTCGGACGCCGGCGGTCGATCCAGAGCAGCCGGCTGCGGCGCGGCGTGTCGGCGAGGCCGAGCGTCTCCACGGGCGGCGCGATCCGCTCGTGGAAGTCGAGCTCCGAGAACGCGACCTCCTCCCCGCGCAGGTAGGCCTGGAGGGCGATCAGATAGCGCTCGAAGACGGCGACCGGCGCGGGCGCGCGCCCCAGGTGGGCGAGCGCCGAGTCGCCGCGTCCGATGCCCAGGACGGCCCGGCCGCCGGAGGCGACCTGGATGCTCGCGATCGCCGCCGCGGTGACCGCCGGATGGCGCGTCACCGGGTTGGTCACGCCCGTGGCCAGACCCAGGCGCTCGGTCGCGCTCGCGGCCAGGGCGAGCGCCACGTAGCTGTCGCCGGACAGGTTCTGCGAATCGACCACCGCCATCCCCGCCCAGCCCGCCGCCTCGGCCCGGCGCGCGGTGTCGGCCGCGCGCTGGGGAGAGGAGACCGTGAGAGTCCACAGCTCGGGCATGCGAGGGCTCGGCGATGCGCGGGCTAGTTGCCGAAGTCCCAGGACTCGCCGGCGTGGTAGCGCTTCAGCACGTTCTTCGCGATCAGGATCTTGTGTACTTCGTCGGGACCGTCGGCGAGCCGCAGCGTGCGCGCGCCCTGGTACATGGTGGCGAGGGGAAGGTCGCCCGAGACGCCGGCCGCTCCCCACACCTGGATCGCGCGATCCACCACCCGGTGATAGGCCTCGGGCACGAAGATCTTCAGTGCCGAGATGTCGGTGCGGGCGTCGAGTCCGCTGTCCATCCGCTCGGCGGTGTGGATCGTCATCAGGCGCGCGGCCTGGAGATCGATGTAGGACTCGGCGATGAAGCCCTGGATGAACTGCTTGGTCTCGAGCAGACCCCCGTGCACCTCGCGCGTCGTGGCGCGTTCGACCATCAGGTCGAAGGCGCGCCACATCTGGCCGACCGAGTTCATGCAGTGGTAGACACGGCCAGCGCCGAGCCGGTCCTGGGCCGCGGCGTGCCCCGAGCCGGTCTGGCCCAGCTGGTTCTCGACCGGCACCCGCACGTCGTCGTAGATGATCTCCACGTGGTCGCTCGAGCGGCCCCACACCTCGATGCCGCGCACGATGTTCACGCCGGGCGTGGCGGTCGGAACGATGATCTGGGTCATCTTGCCGTTGCGGTCCGAATCCTCGTCCTCGGTGCGGCACATCACGATCAGGAAGTCGGCGCGCTTGCCGTTCGAGGTGAACCACTTGTGTCCGTTGATCACCCACTGGTCGCCTTCGCGGCGCGCCGTGGTCTGGATCGAGCGCGGGTCCGAGCCGGCCGCGTCGGGCTCGGTCATCGAGAAGCCGCTCTCGAGCTTTCCCTCGGTGAGGGGCACCAGCCACTTCTGCTTCTGCTCCTCGGTGCCGTACTTGAGCAGGATCTTCTGGTTTCCCGAGTTGGGAGCCACCACACCGAAGAGCGACGCGGCGCCGATGCTGTAGGCCAGCACCTCGTTCATGTAGGCGTGCTCCATGAAGCTGAGCCCGCAGCCGCCGTACTCCTCGGGAAGGTGCGGCGCCCAGAGCCCCGCCTGCTTGACCTTGGCCTGGATCTCGTGGCGGAGCTCCCGGGCGCGCACGCGATCGGTCTCCTGATAGGAGCCGTCCTCCTGCCGCCAGCGCCACAGCTCGTTCTCGTGGGGCAGGATCTCCCGGTTCACGATCTCCGCGGTGAGCAGGCGGATCTGGTTGATGCGATCGGACACTCCGGGGATCGCTTGCACGTTCATCGGCATGGGGGGCACCTCCAAGGGCTTCTTACCAAGTCGCGCGGCCACGAGGCAAGCCTATCGGCGGGGGATCGCCGTGCGGGCCGGACGAGGCGCCCACCATGGTATCCTGATTGCCCAGACGGAGTTTCCCGGCGATGGCCTACGCCCACTTCGAGCGGCTCTCGGCGATGGACCTGAGCTTCCTGGCGATGGAGGACGGCCGGGCCCACATGCACATCGGCTCCGTCAACGTCTTCGACGCGGAGCCCTTGCGGCGCGAGGACGGGGGGATCGACTTCGAGCGGCTGCTCGCCTTCATCGACGCGCAGCTCTATAAGGTGCCGAGACTGCGGCAGAAGCTGGAATGGGTGCCGGGCTTCGGCCAGCCGGTCTGGGTGGACGACGCCCGCTTCAACCTGCGCTTCCACGTGCGACACACCGCGCTGCCGCCTCCGGGCGACCTGCGGCAGCTCAAGCGCCTCGCCGGGCGGATCCTCTCCCAGGAGTTCGACCGCGGGAAGCCCCTGTGGGAGGACTGGTTCGTCGATGGCCTCGAGGGCAATCGCTTCGCGCTGATCTCGAAGGTGCACCACTGCATGGCCGACGGGCTCTCGGGCGTCGCAATGGCGAACATGCTGGTCGGACCGGATCCGGGTTACAAGCCGGCGCCCAGCAAGGAGTGGATCCCGCGCCCTGCCCCGGGCGCCACCCAGCTCGTCCTCGAGGAGCTCCGACACCGGGTGGGAGCGCCGTTCTCCCTGCTGGCTGGCGCGCGTCGGGAAGGCGAGGGCCTCGGGCGCCCTCGGGGCGTGACCTCTCCCTCGCTCTCCGGCCTGCGCGCGCTGGTGGACAACGTGCGGGACGCGATCGGCAGCGGGACGAAGACGCCGCTCGGCGTCGAGATCGGGCCCCACCGCCGGTTCGACTTCACGCAGCTGCCCTTCGCCGACGTGCGCGCGATCGGGGCGAGCGCCGGCGGGACCGTGAACGACGTCGTGCTCGCGATCGCCTCGGGCGCCCTGCGCAGCTTCCTGCGGCGTCGGGGCGTCTCCGTCGCGGACCTGGACCTGCGCGCGGCCGTTCCCGTCAGCGTCCGCACCCAGACCGAGCGCGCCTCCCTGGGCAACCGCGTCTCCGCGATGCTGGCGCACCTGCCCGTCGACGAGCCGGATCCCTGGCGGCGGCTCGTGCGGGTCGTCGAGACGACCCACGAACTCAAGTCCTCGGGCCAGTCGGGCGCCGGCGAGGTGCTCACCCAGGTGATCGACCTGCTGCCCCCCGCGCTGCTGGGGATGCTGTTCCGGCGGGTGGCGCGCAGCTCCGTCGCGAACATCGTCATCACCAACGTGCCGGGGCCGACCGTCCCGGTCTACCTGCTCGGAGCGCGTCAGCTCGGCACCTACCCGGTGGTGCCGCTGGCCCCGAACCAGGCGCTCGGCATCGCCCTGATGAGCTACGACAAGGACCTGTTCTGGGGCTTCAACTCCGACTGGGACGCCGTCCCGGACCTCCACGACCTGGTCGAGGAAGTGGAGAGCGGCTTCCAGGAGCTGCTCGCGCTCGCCCCTACTCCGGCGACGCCGGAGGCGCCAGCGAGGCCGGAAGCCGGCGCCTGAGCGGCTTCGGCAGCCAACGGGACACCTCGCGGGCGGCCCCTCCCGCGGCTTCGAGCAGCGACGCCGCCGACGCGCCCGGCTTCGATACCCGGTAGAGGAGGTTCATCCAGGCGTCGGTCAGGCGCGGGGCGACGAGGTAGGCGGCCTCGGTGAGCATTGCCCCGGGCAGGGCGATGCGACGCGGCCGGCTGACGATCGCGCGGCAGATCCACTCGGCGGCCTGGGACGAGGTGAGCTCGGGGAGCAGGTCGTAGGCCTCGGTGGGCTTCGACATCGCCGTGCGCACCAGCGGCATGTAGACCGTGGTGATCGCGACGCCTTCGCCGAACAGCTCGCCCGCGGCCGCGCGCGAGAAGGCGTCGAGAGCCGCCTTCGATGCCACGTAGGCCGAGAAGCGCGGCTCGCCAGTCTGCACGCCGATCGACGAGACGTTCACGATGTGGCCGTCGCCGCGCTCGCGCATGCCCGGAAGGAAGTCGAGGGTGAGCTTGACGGCGCCGAAGTAGTTGAGCTGCATCGTGCGCTCGTAGTCGTGGAAGCGCTCGTAGGCGAGGTCGAGGGGGCGGCGGATCGAACGGCCGGCGTTGTTCACCAGCACGTCGACGCCGCCCAGATCGTCGATCACGCGCTTGGCCAGCAGGTCGCACTCCTCGGCGCTCGACAGGTTGGCCGGATACACGTGGGCCTCGCCGCCGGCCCGCTCGATCAGGAAGCGGATGCGGTCGAGCCGATCCCGCGAGCGCGCGACCAGCAGCACCCGGGCGCCCGCCGCGCCCAGCTTGAGCGCCGCGGCGCGGCCGATGCCGGCCGAAGCGCCGGTGATCAGCACCCGCTTGCCCCGGACGGCCCGCGCCAGCGCCGGGCTGAAGCGGAGGTCGGCGTCGAGCTCGCTCTCCCAGTACTCCCACAGCCGCGGGGCGTACTCCTCGAGCGGCGGCACCGCGATGCCGCTCCCCGCGAGCGCCTGCTCCGTCTCGCGAGAGTCGAAGCGCGTCGGCCAGTCCAGGTTGTGGATCAGCGCCGGCGGGATGCCGAACAGCGAGTTGAGCGCCGCGCCGGCGATCCGCAGCGGAACGGCGCCCAGAGGACCGCCGAGCGCCGCGCCGAGGCGAGCGCCCAGCCCCGAGCCGATCCGCGCCCCGAAGCGGGGCGCGCCGGCGATCTTCGCGAACACGTCGATCGTGTCGAGCGTGCTCTTGGGATCAGGGTCGACCAGGTGGAAGGTGCGCCCGTCGAGGCCTTCCTGGTGCGCGATGTGGTCCAGGGCGCGGGCCACGAAGTCCACCGGGACCAGGTTCATCGCGGCGCCGTTGTCGATGCCGAGCAGCGGGATGCGATTCGGCAGCGCCGCGGCGAGCTGCTGGAGCAGGGCGAAGAAGTAGTAGGGGCCGTCCACCTTGTCCATCTCGCCGGTCTCGGAGTGCCCGACGACGATCCCCGGCCGGTAGACGCGCCAGGGCACCCGGCACTCCGCGCGCACCACCTTCTCCGACGCGTGCTTCGTCTGGAAGTAGGGGTCGTCGAGCCCGGTCGCCTCCTCGAACATGTCCTCCCGGAACACACCGCGGTAGCGACCCGCGGCGGCGATCGAGCTCACGTGATGCAGGCGTCCGGCCCCGATCGCGTTGGCGAGCTGCACCGCGTGCCAGGTGCCCCGCACGTTGGCGGCCTCGAGCCGGTGCCGGCTCGCAGAGAGGTCGTAGAGTGCGGCCAGGTGGAAGACATGATCGATCGCGCCGCGCAGCTCCTCCACCTGGTCGCGCCCGACGCCGAGCAGCGGCGCCTCGAGATCGCCGGGGAGGGCCACCAGGCGATCTCCTGCGTCCAGCTTCCGGCGCAGGGCGTCGAGACGCGGGAGGGAGGACTCGCGCACCAGGGCGTACACGGTGCCGCCGCGCGCCAGCAGCAGCTCGGCCACGTGACGGCCGATGAATCCCGTGGCTCCGGTCAGCAGATAGCGCGCCATGACCTCTTCTGCGGTTCGAGAATTCCCTCGCGCAGGATAACCTCGTGGGCGTTCGGGGAGCGAGTCCATCCCGAGCGCCGCCGCGCGGGCGGCTGCGCCGGTCGCCGCCAGGCTGTCGGCTGGCCGACCCCGGGCGCGCTCCCCGGGCGTACAATCACGCGCACCCGCGCCCGATCCACCCCGGGAGGCCCATGGCAGCCGATACCCGCCGCTCCGCCGCCGCGCCGCGATACGTCTACCTGTTCAGCGAGCTCGAGGAGGTCCAGGCCGGTCTGGGAGACGACTGGGACGCGGTGCGCGCCCTGCTAGGCGGAAAGGGTGCCAACCTCGCCGACATGGTGCGCCTGGGAGCCCCGGTGCCTCCGGGCTTCACGGTCACGACCGAGGCCTGCAAGGCCTTCCTGGCGGCGGGCGAGGTGTTCCCCCCCGGGCTCTGGGAGCAGGTGCTCACCTGCCTCGAGGCGATCGAGAAGAGCACCGGGAAGCGGTTCGGCGACCCGAGGGCACCGCTCCTCCTGTCGTGCCGCTCCGGGGCCAAGTTCTCGATGCCCGGGATGATGGATACGGTGCTGAACCTCGGGCTCTCGGACGAGGTGGCGGCGGGCATGGTCGCGTCCAACGCGGACCCCCGCCTCGTCTACGACCTCTACCGGCGACTGATCCAGATGTTCGGCTCCGTGGTGCTGGAGATCCCCGACGAGAGCTTCGAGAAGGTGATCCGCGAGCTGCGCGAGTCCGCCGGCGTCGCCTCGGACGCGGAGCTGGGAGCAGAGGCCTGGCGCCAGGCCGTCGACCGCTTCAAGACGATCGTGCACCACTTCACCGGCGACGAGTTCCCCCAGAGCCCGCGCGAGCAGCTGCGCCTCGCCACCGCCGCCGTGTTTGCGTCGTGGAACACTCGGCGCGCCGTCGACTACCGGAATGCCGCGAACATCCCGCACGACCTCGGCACGGCGGTCAACATCCAGGCCATGGTCTTCGGCAACGCGGACGACGACTCGGCGACGGGCGTCGCCATGTCGCGGAACCCGTCCACCGGCGAGCCCGGCATCGAGGGCGACTTCCTGTGCAACGCCCAGGGCGAGGACGTGGTGGCGGGCATGCGGCAGACGCGGTCGCTCGACGAGCTCCAGCAGCTGATGCCCGAGCAGTACGCGCAGCTCGTCGAGATCGCGAAACGCCTCGAGACCCACTACCGCAACATGCAGGACATGGAGTTCACCATCGAGCGGGGTCGGCTGTGGCTGCTCCAGACGCGCGACGGCAAGCGCACCGCCCAGGCCGAAGTCCGGATCGCCGTCGACATGGCCGAGGAGGGGCTCCTCACCCGTCAGGAGGCGGTGTGCCGGGTGAGCCCGGACCGGGTGGACTTCTTCCTGCACCCCCAGCTCGATCCGCGAGCGCTCGAGGGCCGCAAGCCCCTGGGCCGCGGGCTGAACGTCTCGCCAGGCGCCGCCGTCGGCACGATCGCCCTCGACGCCGACACCGCCGAGCGTTGGGCGAAGGACGGCAGGGACGTGATCATGGTGCGCCCCGAGACCAAGCCCGACGACGTCCACGGGATGCTGGCGGCGCGCGGCGTCGTCACCGAGCGCGGCGGGCGCACCAGCCACGCCGCCCTGGTGGCGCGCCAGTTCGGCAAGCCCGCCGTGGTGGGGGTGGAGGCGCTGCACGTCGACCTCGATCAGCGCGAGATCACCGTCGGCGACCTGGTGCTGAAGGAGGGCGACTGGATCTCCATCGACGGCACCGGCGGCGTCGTCTACGAGGGTCGTCTCGAGACCGTCGTCCCGGACCTCGAGAACCCGCAGCTGCGCACGCTCCTGTCCTGGGCCGACGAGTTCCGCCGGCTGGGCGTGCGGGCGAACGCCGACCACCCGCGCGATGCCGACCGGGCGCGGCGCCTCGGCGCCGAGGGGATCGGACTCTGCCGCACCGAGCACATGTTCTTCGAGCCCGGCCGGCTCGAGATCGTACAGCGGATGATCCTCTCCAAGTCGCGCACCGAGCGCAGCGAGGCGATCGCGGAGCTGCTCCCGTTCCAGCGCTCCGACTTCGTGGGCCTGTTCCGCTCCATGAGCGGTCTGCCGGTGATCATCCGCCTGCTCGACCCGCCGCTGCACGAGTTCCTGCCGGCCTACGACGAGCTGATCCAGGACCTGGCCGACCTGAAGGTCCGCCTCCAGCACATGCACACGATGAGCGAGATCGACGAGGCGCTCGACCAGATCCGCACGAAGCAGGACTTCCTCGAACGCGTGAAGGCACTGCGCGAGGCGAACCCGATGCTGGGCACGCGCGGTGTCCGGCTGGGCATCCTGATCCCGGATCTCACGCGGATGCAGGTGCGGGCGATCCTGGAGGCGGCCTGTGAGTGCCGACGCGAGGGGGTCGAGGTCGAGCCGGAGATCATGATCCCGCTGACCTCCCACGTCGCGGAGCTGCGCGATCAGCAGCGCACGCTCGAGAGCGAGGCGCGCCAGGTGTTCGAAGAGCAGCGGATGGAGATCCCCTGCCGGTTCGGAACGATGATCGAGATCCCCCGCGCGGCGCTCACCGCCGACCAGCTCGCCGAGTGCGCGGAGTTCTTCTCCTTCGGCACCAACGACCTGACCCAGACCACCTTCGGCATCTCCCGGGACGACGCCGAGGCCGGCTTCCTGATGCAATACATCAAGAGGGGGATCCTGCCGAGCAACCCCTTCGCCACGATCGACCGGGACGGGGTCGGCAAGCTGATCGAGATCGCGATCGGCCTCGGACGCTCCCGGCGCCCGGACCTGGTGGTGGGCATCTGCGGCGAGCACGGGGGCGACCCGGCGAGCATCGCCCTGTGCCACGAGCTGGGCCTCGACTACGTGTCCTGCTCCCCCTATCGCGTCCCGATCGCCCGCCTGGCCGCCGCCCACGCCGCGCTCGCGCTCCACCCCGGCCAGTGACGATGTCCGCGGGCTGGATCTGCGTCGACGGAAACGAGGCGGCGGCCCGCGTCGCGCACCGGCTCTCGGAGATCATCGCGATCTACCCGATCACACCCGCCTCTCCGATGGGGGAGCTCGCCGACGCGTGGAGCGTTCAGGGTCGCACCAACCTGTGGGGCGGCGTGCCCGAAGTGGTGGAGATGCAGAGCGAAGGAGGAGCCGCCGGCGCCTTCCACGGTGCCCTCCAGCGCGGCGCGCTCGCCACGACGTTCACCGCCTCCCAGGGTCTCCTGCTCATGCTGCCGAACCTGTTCAAGGTGGCGGGGCAGCTCATGCCGGGCGTGATCCACGTGGCGGCGCGCTCCCTGGCCACCCACGCCCTCTCCATCTTCGGCGACCACAGCGACGTGATGGCGGCGCGGACCACGGGCTGCGCGCTCCTGTGCAGCAGCTCGGTTCAGGAGGCCCACGATCTGGCTCTGGTGGCCCACGCGGCGGCGCTGCGCTCACGTCTGCCCTTCCTGCACTTCTTCGATGGCTTCCGGACCTCCCACGAGATCAACAAGATCCGGGCCCTCTCCGACGACGACCTGAAGGACCTGGTGGACGAGTCGGCGATCCTCGCGCACCGCAGTCGACGCCTCACTCCGGATCACCCGGTCCTGCGCGGCTCGGCCCAGAATCCCGACGTCTTCTTCCAGGCCCGCGAGGCGGTGAATCCTTTCTACGCCGCCGCCGAGGGAGTGGTCCAGGAGCTCTTCGACCGGCTCGCCGAGCGCACCGGTCGCCGCTACGGCGTCGTCGACTACCTGGGCGCTCCGGACGCCGATCGCGTGATCGTGCAGATGGGATCCGGCGTCGGTGCGGCCACCGAGGCGGTCGAGACCTCGTGTGCGCGCGGCGAACGGGTGGGGCTGGCCGTGGTGAGGCTCTACCGGCCGTTTCCCGCCGAGGCGCTCGCCCGGGCGTTGCCGGACTCGGTGCGCTGCGTCGCCGTGCTGGATCGCACGAAGGAGCCCGGTTCCGCGGGCGAGCCGCTGTACCAGGACGTGGTGACGGCTCTGGTCGAGGCGGTCGATGACGGCAGGCGGGGATCGCTCCCGCGCGTCGTCGGCGGGCGCTACGGCCTCGGATCCAAGGAGTTCACGCCCGCCATGGTGAAGGGCATCTTCGACGCGCTCGCCGGCGATCTGCCGCGCCACTTCACCGTCGGGATCGTCGACGACGTCAGCCACACCCACGTGCCGCCGGATCCGACCTTCACCACCGAGGGGCCGGGGGTTCGCGCGCTGTTCTACGGGCTTGGGAGCGACGGCACGGTGGGCGCCGCGAAGAGCACGATCAAGATCCTGGGTGAGCACACGGACCTGCACACCCAGGCCTACTTCGTGTACGACTCGAAGAAGTCGGGGGCCGTGACGGTCTCCCACCTCCGTTTCGGTCCCGCGCCGATCCGCTCGACCTATCTGATCGACGAGGCCGACTTCGTCGGCGTGCACCATCCGAGCTTCCTCGACAAGATGGACGTGCTCGCCCGTGCCCGCACAGGCGCCACCGTGCTCGTGAACAGCCCGCACGGGCCCGACGCACTGTGGGACCAGCTGCCGCTGGAGGCGCAGCGCCACGTCCTGGACCGGAAATTGCGGCTGTGGGTGATCGACGCCGATCGCGTGGCCCGGGAGGCCGGCATGGGCCGACGCATCAACACCGTGATGCAGCCCTGCTTCTTCGCCCTCGCCGGCGTGCTGCCGCGCGCCGAGGCCGTGGCGGCGATCAAGGCCTCGGTCGAGCGCGAGTACGGCAAGCGGGGCCCGGCCGTGGTGCGCCGCAACATCGACGCCGTCGACCGCGCCCTGGACGAGCTGCACGAGGTGAGGGTTTCGAGCCGGGTCGGCGCGTCCCGCACCCTGATCCCGCCTCTCCACGGCGCCGCCGGCGATTTCGTGCAGCGCGTCACCGCGGTGCTGCTGGCGGGCGAGGGAGACCGCCTGCCGGTCAGTGCGCTGCCCGTGGACGGGACCTTCCCGACCGGTACGGCCCGCCACGAGAAGCGCGGCATCGCGCCCGAGATCCCGATCTGGGACCCGTCGATCTGCATCGACTGCGGCAAGTGCGCGATGGTGTGCCCGCACGCTGCGATCCGGATGAAGGTCTACCCGGAGCCGGCGGCGCGCCCGGACCTGCCCTCCAAGGCGTTCCGTTCCCGCGAGCTGCCCGGACACCGGCTCACGATCCAGGTCGCGCCGGATGACTGCACCGGCTGCGGCGTGTGCGTCGAGGTGTGCCCGGCGAAGAGCAAGGAGGCCGTCCGGCACAAGTCGATCAACATGGAGCCCGCCGCGCCGCACCGGGAGACCGAGCGCGCGCGCTTCGAGGCGTTCCTCGCGATGCCCGAGCTGGACCCGGAGGCCCTGGGCTGCGACACCGTCAAGGGCGCCCAGACGCGAGAGCCGCTGTTCGAATTCTCCGGCGCCTGCTCGGGCTGTGGGGAGACGCCGTACCTGAAGCTCCTCACCCAGCTCTTCGGCGATCGCCTGATCGTGGCCAACGCGACCGGCTGCTCCTCGATCTACGGCGGAAATCTGCCGACGACGCCGTGGAGCCGGAACGCCCAGGGGCGCGGACCGGCGTGGGCCAACTCGCTGTTCGAGGACAACGCCGAGTTCGGCCTGGGGATCTACCTCGCCCTCGAGCACCAGCAGGGAGAGGCGCGGCGGCTCCTCGCCCAGCTCGCGCCCTCCCTCGATCCGCCGCTGGTCGCCGCCCTTCTCGAAGTCCCCGACGGCGTCGCCGACCAGCGCGTGCGCATCGCCCGCTTGGAGCAGGCGCTCGCGGAGCTCCCGGATCCGGCGGCCCGGCGCCTCGCGGGACTGGCCCAGGATCTGGTGCCGAAGACCGTGTGGATCGTCGGCGGCGACGGCTGGGCCTACGACATCGGATCCGCCGGCCTCGATCACGTGCTGGCGTCGGGGCGCAACGTGAACGTGCTCGTGCTCGACACGCAGGTGTACTCGAACACCGGCGGTCAGGCCTCGAAGGCCACGCCGCGGGGCGCCACGGCGAAGTTCGCAGCGGGCGGAAAGGAGGTGCCGCGCAAGGACCTCGGGATGATCGCCAGCGCCTACGGCAACGTGTTCGTCGCCCAGGTGGCGCTCGGGGCCGACGACCGGCAGACGCTGAAGGCGTTCCTCGAAGCGGAGGCGTGGAGCGGCCCTTCTCTCATCATCGCCTACAGCACCTGCATCGCCCATGGGATCGACATGACGCACTCGATGGAGCACCAGCGCGACGCCGTGCGCAGCGGATTCTGGCCGCTCTATCGCTTCCACCCGGGCCTGGCTCCCCACTCCCACCCGTTCTCCCTGGACTCGAAGCGACCGGATCTTCCCCTGCGCGACTTCGCCCTGACGGAGGCGCGCTTCGCGATGCTCGAACGCACGGACCCCGAAGCATCGCGCCGCCTGCTGGCGCTGGCCCAGGAGGACGCCGACGAGCGTTGGCGCTTCTACGAGCAGCTCGCGGGCGTCGAGCGCACCGTTCCCCACGACCGATCCAGCGAGGAATGACCGCGATGGACCTCTCCACCTCCTACCTCGGTCTCGCGCTGCGCAGCCCGCTGGTGGCGTCCTCGTCTCCGCTCACCGGCGACCTCGACGGACTGCGGCGGCTGGAGGACGCCGGCGCCGCCGCCGTCGTGCTGCCCTCCCTGTTCGAGGAGCAGCTCACCGCCGAGTCGTTCGAGGTGGACCACATGCTCGACACCGGAGCCGGCAGCTTCGGCGAGGCGCTCTCCTACTTCCCCGAGCACGGCGACTACCACCTCGGCGCCGACCAGTACCTCGACCTGATCCGAGCCGCCAAGGAGGCACTCGACCTTCCCGTGATCGGCAGTCTGAACGGCACCACCGTCGGCGGATGGCTCGAGCACGCGGGTCTCATCCAGCAAGCGGGTGCCGACGCGCTGGAGCTGAACCTCTACGTGGTGGCCGCGGATCCGGACGTCTGCTCGCGGGATCTGGAGGAGGGCCACCGCGAGCTGGTCTCGGCGGTCCGGCGCAGCGTGGACATCCCGGTCGCAGTGAAGCTCGGGCCCTTCTACACCGCCTTCGCCCACACCGCCCGCGAGTTGGTCGCGTGCGGCGCCGACGGACTCGTGCTCTTCAATCGCTTCTACCAGCCCGAGCTGGATCTGGAGACCCTGGAGGTGAGGCCGCACCTGGTGCTGAGCCGGTCCGAGGAGATGCGCCTGCCACTGCGCTGGATCGCGATCCTGCGTGGCCGGATCGAGGCCTCGCTCGCCGCCACGACGGGGGTCCACACCGCAGCGGACGTGCTCAAGCTCCTGCTGGCCGGGGCAGACGTGACGATGATGGCCTCGGCCCTGCTCGAGGAGGGGCCCGACCACCTCCGCCGCGTCGAGCGGGAGGTCGTCGAATGGCTCGAGACGCGGGAGTACAGCTCGGTGGGCCAGCTCCGGGGCAGCGTGAGCCAGGAGTCCACCCGCGACCCCGCCGCCTTCGAGCGGGCCAACTACATGAGCGTGCTGCGCTCCTACTCGAGCCCCCGCCACCTCTGAGATCCCGGCGCGATTCCAAGGCGCGTCCGGTGCCGGAGTTGGCCCCTGCCCCGGACCCGTCTAGCCTGCCGCCCAGGCTCGAGGGGGGATCCGTCGTGAGGGACGTCTGGCGACCGCGCGCGGTCGATTGGATGAAGGAGCTGTCCGCGGAGGAGCTGGGCTCCCTCCAGCGCGCCTCGAGCTGCAGCGACCACGAGCGCGGCGGCACGGTGTTCGCGCCCGACAGCCACCCCCTCGAGGTCTACCACCTGGAGCGCGGTCTGGTGCGCATCTACCGCCTCTCCGACGACGGCGGCGAGACGACCTTCGGCTACGTCGCCCCGGGAGAGGTGTTCGGCGAGCTGCCCGCCTTCGGCGGCTTTCCCCGCGAGAGTTTCGCGACGGCGGTGCACCCCTCGCGGGTGTGGAAGATCCCGACCCGGCTGTTCCAGAAGATCCTGATCGAGCGGTCGTCGGTGGCGATCGAGGTCACCCGCCAGATCGGACAGCGGATGAAGCGCATCGAGAGCCGCGTGGAGAGGCTGGTGTTCCGCGACGTCCGCGCCCGGTTGGCCGGCATCCTGCTCGAGCTGTCCGAGGACTTCGGCGCCCGGCGCGGGGAGAAGATCGCGATCGACATCGACCTCACCCAGACGGAGCTGGCCACGCTGGTGGGCTCGACGCGTCAGACCGTGAACGCCGGCCTGGGAGAGCTGGAGGCGGCGGGATGGATCGAGCGCCAGGGGCGTCGCCTGGTAGTGGTCGATTCCGGGGAGCTGTCGCGGATCGCGCGCGGCTAGGAGGCCGACTCCAGAGTCGGCCGACGCGCAGCGAGGCGAAGCCGAGCGAAGGCGGGCTCCTGCCGGGCTAGGGGGTCCGCGCTCTACTGCGCGAAGTCGGGATTCTGCCAGCCCGGCGGCGCCTGGAGCTCCTCGGGCGGCTCGAGGCGCGAGACGTAGTCGAGCACCGCCCGCGTCTGCTCCTCGTCGAAGCCCGCCACCTGGGCGCGCATCTCGGGATTCGCGTTGCGGCGCCGCCCGTCCCGGATGTCCTCGAACTGCCGCAGCATGTAGTTGAAGTGCTGCGCCTGGATCCGCGGTACGAAGGCCTCGGCGTTGCCCTCGCCCGACGGCCCGTGACAGCGCGCGCAGTTGTCGCGGTAGAGGGTCTCGCCGAGCGCGAGGTTCTCGCCGGTGCCCTTGCCGCCCGAGGTGCTGATCTCGAGCGTGTCGATGTAGCCGGCGACGTCGGCGACCGACTGCACGCCGCCGATCGCCTGCACCGTCGCGTAGGGCGCCATCAGCACCGCCACCCGGTTGCCGGCCCGGATGTCCGCCAGCTGCTTGATCACCACGCTGCGGTGCTGTCCCGCGATCTGGGGAACCGAGCCGATCGCCATCCCCCACCCCTCGGGCTGATGGCACTCGGCGCAGGTGCGGTAGATCTCGAGGCCGTGCTCGAGGTCGGGCGTGAGCGTCAGCGCCTCCTCCATCTCCCGCGCGGCCCGCGCCTGGATCTCCTCCAGGGACGCCTGCTTCGTTTCCCTGTGCGGAATCGTCTTCGACACATGGAGCACCTGGAAGCAGTAGTCCAGGCTGCGCCTGGCACGCGCCGGCTCGTTCTGCTGCATCAGTCGCACGGCGTGATGACGCCGCTTCAGACAGGAATCGATCGCCTGGCCGCTGACGCGCCCCGGATTGGTCCGGATCGCCTCGTCCACGCGGGCGAGCTGGGTCTCGAAATCCGGCTCCTCCTGCTCGGCGCCGATCGCCGCGCCCGCCGCCGACAGCAGGGCGATGGCGAGGATCGCGACGAAGGCCGAGCGAATGCAGCGGAATCGAGCTCTCATGGCTCCTCCTCTGGAAATCGTGCCCTGGATGTACGCGATCTTGCCCGGATCGGTTGTCGGCTGGGCGACACGATCGACGCTTCGCCGCCCGGCGGAAGCGGGGGCGGGACGGCGCGCAGCGGACCACGGGCCCGCTGGCTAGGCGCCGTCGACGGTGGAGCGGAACGCGCTCAGCGCCGGCGAGACCAGGGAGGTGCCGCCCGGGAGGGAGAGATGCACGTACTCCGGGTCACCGGCGACCGAGGTCGCGCTCAGCGTTTGGAGCCGAGCGCGGCCACGAGAGCGGTCGGGGCAAGGCGGTCGCCGGAGAGATCCCCGTCGATGCCCTCGTCGTCGGAGAACGCGCCTGCGTCGGATGGAAGCGCAGCGAGCACGGGAGCGAGCGGCAGTCTGCGCATGGATGCCCCCTCCCAGGAGGCGGATCTCCTCGTGGCAAGTCCCGTGCCAGCGCCGGGGAAGCGCGGGAATGCGCCGGAGCCTGGGCCGACGGAAAGGTCCTACCCAATCCCCGGAAATCTCTTTCCGTCGAAGGAACCCAGGTCTCTCCCCGTGCGGAGAGTCGAAGTTCGCGTCGATCCGGCGGGGGACCCTCGCCCCGCCACCTCTCCGGGGCCTCTGCGCGAAGGGGTCCGGGCCGGCTACCAGCGCCGCGCCCAGTCCGGGGGCGGGACGGGATTCGGCTCGAGGCGCGAGAGGTCCTGCTCGAACAGGATCTCGCTGCGCGCGCCGCGCAGGCGCCGGACCCGGAGTCTCCGGATCTGGAGCCTTCCGTCGCGGGTCGCGGCGAGCAGTCGTCCCTCGCGGTCCCAGTCCGCCCACTGGAGATCGTCCAGGAGCTGGATGTCGTCGCGGAACTCGAGGGCGTAGCGGACGATCATCCCGTCCACCGCCTGCTCGACGCCGAACTCGCCTCCCGCCCAGCCCACGGTCTCCACGTGCAGCGTGCAACGTCCGCCGGGCTGGAGCTTGCGCATGCGGGCGTTCCGCCGCTCATCCCACATGTCGCTCGGGCCGCGCGGCGGGCTGTCCGGCGCTTCCTCCCAGCCCCGGCGCCGCTCGTTCGCGAACTGCACGACCGGGATCGCGCGCAGCCGACGGCGGCCGGGCAGCGCGATGTCGCGACCCGCGCCGTCGTCGTCCTCGTCTCCGACGAAGGCGAAGCCGCGCGTCCAGGTGCCATTGGTTCCGAAGGCGTGGAGGGCGGTGAGCCAGGGAAGCCTGGACACGGCGACGTAGGTCTCGCCGTGCTCCCAGGTGGCCCCGGGGTCGTGGGCGAAATAGCAGAGCAGGCGGCCGTCGGGGGAGAGGTCGGAGCGGCGCGGGAAGATCCGGCCGCTGAGCCAGGCCCCGGGCTCGTAGCGCCGCTTCTCGAGGTCCCAGCGACCCACGTGCGCCCAGCGCGAGGGCCCGCGCCGGAACACCGCCACCACGGGCGCCTCGGCCGCCGTCAGGCAGTAGAGGCGCGGCGGCGCGGTGTCGGTCAAGTCCCGACCACCGGGGAGGGGCGGGCGCTCGCGTCCGGGGTCTCGCGCCGGCGGCGCGGCCGGCGCGCCAGCGTGCCGCGTCGCATCATGGTGTAGACGCCCTCGCACACGGTCTCGAGGTAGGCAGGCGTCGCGAAGGCGGAATCGGGCCAGTCTGCGGAGGAGCGGAAGTCGAAGCTCGTGTGGGTGAAGTAGCGGAAGGCCCGGTTCATGTAGCGCAGTCGCTCGGCCAGGGAGCGCACCCCGCGCAGGCGCGCGCTCTCGCCGCGCAGTCGCTCGCCCAGCGCCGCGGTCCCGAGCCGGAGCCGGTGGTGCCACCACTCGCGTACCGCGAAGCGCGCTCCTGCCGGGCCGAGGTAGCGCAGGCCCGGGGCCGCGCCGATCCGGTGGCGGTCGAAGTACTCCTCGATCACCTGGGCGCACAGCGCGATCGGCGCGGCGCTACGGCGCCCGGCGGTCGCGTGGACGATCCGCAGCCCGGCGTCGCCGGCCTCGCGCGGCGCGAAGCCGAGATCGAGGGCGATCCGCGCGACGGCGTCGCAGGGCACGATGTCGAGGCGGGCCTCGCGCCGCGCCGCGACCGCGCGCAGCTGCCCCGAACCCACGAGCATGACGAAGGCGGCGAAGGCCGCCTGGCTGTCGATCCAGCCCGGGAAGGGCTCGCGCCAGGCGGCCGACACGATGCTGGGTCGCAGCAGGACGAGCGGGACGTCGCCGCGGCGCTCGGCCAATCGGTGCTCGGCCAGGCTCTTCGAGAGCGTGTAGGTGTTCGGCAGCCGGCTCTCGCGCAGCAGTGTCGCCTCGTCGGTGCGCCCCTGCTCGATCGCGCGCAGCGCCTCCTCCGCCGGCCAGGGCAGCGGCGCCAGCGCCTCGCCCACCGGTTCGCTCGTCGCCGGGGAGACGTAGGCGGTGGAGAGACTCACCGCGCGGACCAGGCGCGGACACGCGCGCGTCCAGTCGAGCACGTGGAGCGCGCTCGTCACGTTGTCTGCGACCGCCCGCTCGAGGGGCTGGTCGAACTCCACCGAGGCGGCCGCGTGCACGACGTGGGTCACCCGGTCGCGCAGCGGGGCCAGGCGGGCGTCGCCGAGACCGCCGTCCCAAAGCGTCAGGTCGGCGCTCACCACGTGCACGTCGCGCTCCCAGCCCGGCGCGAGCTGCTCGAAGCAGCGCGAGCGCGCCACCTCGTGGGTGAAGCGGTCCTCGGCGCTCTGTCCGCCCTTCGGACGGATCACCGCGTGGACGGTGCCGATGCCGAACTCGTCCCGCCGGCGCAGCGCCGACTCCAGGATCACCTTGCCGACGAAGCCGGTGACACCGGTGAGGAGCAGCTCGTGCGGGCGCGCGCGGAGGTCCATCGGAGGCTCGCGTGCGGACGGCTAGAGCAGCTTCTCGATGTCCTTCTCGATCGACTCGGGGGAGTCCTGGGGCGCATAGCGCTTCACCACCTCCCCCTCGCGGTTCACCAGGAACTTGGTGAAGTTCCACTTGATCGCCTTGCTACCGAGCAGGCCGGGCGCCTCGCTCTTCAGGTGCTCGTAGAGCGGGTGGGTGTCCGGCCCGTTGACCTCGATCTTGGCGTAGAGGGGGAACGTGACGTCGTAGCGGAGCGAGCAGAACTCCCGGATCTCCGCCTCGTCGCCGGGCTCCTGGTGCCCGAACTGGTCGCACGGGAAGCCCAGCACCACCAGCCCCTCGTCCCGGTGTCGGCGCCAGATCGCCTCCAGCCCCTCGTACTGGGGCGTCAAGCCGCACTTCGAGGCCACGTTCACGATCAGCGCGACCTTGCCCTCCCAGGCGTCGAGCTGCTGGTCCTTTCCGTCGATGGTCCGGGCAGTGAAGTCGTAGATGCTCACGGCTGATCCTCCGCGGGTTCGATCCTCTCTCTATCATCCGGCGGCCCCTCTCGGCCACCCTCCCGTCCGGAACGGCGCTACGCGGCCCGGGAGGACACCTCGGCCTCGGCCTCGCGCACCTCGTTCATCCACGCGGCGATCCGCTCCTCGGCGACGCCGGCGAAGCGCAGCAGCTCCGCCGCGAACTCGATCCCACGCGGCACTCCGCGCGTCGTCACCGCGTTCATGCCGAGCGCCATGTGGCGGCTGCGATCGGACTCGTCCATCACCGCGACGAAGCGCCCCAGGTTCGGGTACCGCTCCCGCACGATCGGCGTGAGCTCTCGCGAGATGTCGTAGCGCGGAAGCGCCAGGGCGACGGCGCGCGCGCGCGTCGCCCCGATCGCGTCCATCAGGCGCAGGTCCGAGGGATCGCCGTAGATGACGTCGTAGCCGTGGGCGGTCGCGGCCAGGAAGCGGGTCGGATCCACCTCGATCGCCACGTGGGGAATGTCGTGCGCGCGCAGCGCGTCGGCGGCCAGACGTCCCACGTCGTTCATTCCGAACAGCAGGATCGGGCGTTGGTCCGGGGCGGCGGCGCGCGGTGCCTCGCCGGGGGTGCGACCCCGCTTCGCCACCCGCCGCGCCAGCGCCAGGCCGACCTGGCTCCAGATCGGTGTGACCGCCAGGCTGATCGCGACGGCCGTCACCAGCAGCCCCACGGCCTGCGCGCCGAGGGCGGCGACGACGGAGGGCACCGCGAACACGACCAGTGCGAACTCCGAGCCCTGCCCGAGCAGGAAGCCGAGCTGGGTCGAGCCGGCGGGGGTCCACGCGTTGAGCCGCGCCGCCAGCACGACGAGCGCGGTCTTCCCGATCAGCAGGCCGGCCACGATCGCGAGCACCGTCGGCCACCCGCTGAGCAGGGCGCCCGGGTCGAGCGCCATGCCCACGCTCAGGAAGAAGAGCCCCATCAGCAGATTGCGAAAGGGCCGGACCTCCGTCTGCACCAGGTGACGGTAGGGCGTGTCGGCGATGATCATGCCGGCGAGGAAGGCGCCGAGCGTGAGGGAGAGCCCCGCGGCGCCGGTGACCCAGGCCGTGGCGAGCACCACGAACAGGGCGGCGGCCGTGAACACCTCTTCGTTGCGGGTCGCGGCCAGCGAGCGGAAGGCGGGACCCACCAGCAGGCGTCCGCCGGTGACGGCAATCGCGACGGCGAGCGCCGTCTTCCAGAGCGCGGCGAAGGCGGCGCCGGCCGCGCCCGCGCCGCTGCCGTCCGAGGACGTCACGAACACCAGCAGCAGGATCGCCGCCACGTCCTGGAGGATCAGCACGGCCGTTGCGGAGCGACCGAGCGGGCAGGTCTGGAGATGACCCTCGGCCAGCACGCGACTCACCACCGCCGTGCTGGAGAGCGCCAGGGCGGTTCCCGCGATGGCGGCCGGGATCGGCTCGAGTCCCAGGGCCCAGGCGCATCCGCCGATCCCCAGCGCGCACAGGAGGATCTGGGTCGGGCCGAGCCCGAGCAGATCGCGGCGGCTCTCGAGCATCTGCTTCCACGAGAAGTGGAGCCCGATGTCGAAGAGCAGGAAGACGACGCCGAGCTCGGCCAGCAGATGGGGTGTCGGCCCCTGCTCGATCAGCGCGAGGCCGTGCTCGCCGATGACCATGCCGGCCGCGATGAAGCCGACGATCGGCGAGACGCGCAGCGGCCGCGCGAGCAGGATCGCGACGAGACCCGCGGCCAGCAGGATGACGGCGGGTGCGATCGCGTGTGTCTGCTCCAAGCGGGGGATCCTGTCGAGCGGCTCGGGCGAGCGCGCCCGGAGCGCGGAGACGCGCTCCGGGTCGAAGCCGCAGCGTAGACGAAGGTGCGCGGGCGCGCCTCGCTCCGTGCGCTCGCCGCCGAGCAGCGGGCGCGGCACCGTCGGCGATCGCGATCCCGTCGGTGCGGCCGCCGAGCGAGGGGCATGGTGGAAGCACGGGACCCGCTGCGGCCGTCCGGCGACCAGGCTGTCGTGGCCGTTTCCGGATCGGAAGCCTCAACCGCGGATCTCCGCCAGGTACGGCGGGAGCCGCGCCGGATCGAGGATGGCGCGCCACTCGGCGGCGCCCGCACGCTGGACCTCGTGCTCCCAGCGCGTGAGGCGCGCTCGATACCGCTCCGGGTCGAAGGTGTCCCCGGGCAGCCGTTTGACGTTGACGGCCGCGATGTGGATTCCCTTGAGCTCGCCGGCCTCGAGCTTGCGGCTGGCGCCCTGCGGCAGGTCCGTCTCCATGTCGCTGAACACCAGGATGGTGCTGCTGCCGGCACCGATCTCGCGCAGGTACTCGGAGGCCAGCATGATGGCGCCGGGGATGTCGGTGTGACTCGCGCTCTCTCGGCCCTGCGCGAACTCGTCGAGCTTCTGGGCCAGCGCCAGCTTCTGGGCGTTCGACTGCGACGGCCGCCGATCGAGCGTCATCAGGGCGACGAGGTCCTTCTCGTCGTAGCTCTCGCCATCGATGCGGATCACGAACACGGTGTCGCCCGGTACCAGGTCCGGCAGCACCTCGCGCTTGATGAGATCGACCGTTTCGGCCTTGCGGTCGGCGTAGGTCCCCGAAACGTCGATCAGGATTCCGACCGCCTGGTCGTAGCGGGCCCCGCCGTCGCAGCCGAGCGCGAAGAGCAGGAACCCCGGGATCAGGAGCGTCTTCACCCTCTTCATCGGGCGGCCTCCGCACGGCTCACGCGCCGCTGGCCCGAGCGCGCCCGCGCTTCCGAGTAGGCGATCACGTCCTTCTCCGGGTCGCGCCAGACGCGCTCGATCCGGAGCGGAACCGCGATGTAGACGTCGTAGACGCTGGGCAGTGCGCCCACGAGGCTCGACAGGGCGTGCCCCACGACACGAACCGTGCCGCCGACTGCGTGCAGCGTGAACACGGTCGCCTTCGAAAGCACGTGCCGTCCGCTGTCGAGCAGCATCTCGAGCGGGATCGCCACCAGCGCCAGCAGCCACGGCAGCACGAAGCCGAGCACCGCCTGCCCGATCACCGGGATCGACGAGCCGGCCGCGATGCCGACGACCTGCGCCGCCTCACCCGCGAGGGAGCGCTTGAGCGCCGCATCCGCGTCGACGATCTGCTCGCGCAGAATGGCGAGCGAGCTCTCGACGCTCGACAGCAAGAACAGTCCGCCGATCGAGAGGCAGAGGATCAGCCGCCGGCGAGAGGGAGCGACCGTGGCGAGCTTGGGGAACAGATCGGTGATCCCCAGCATGTCCATCAGGAAGATGCCGACCGCCACCTCCATCAGGATGATCACGAGAGCGGACACGGTTGCCACGGGAATGCCGCCGAGATGCGCTCCGGCGGGTACGAGCTCGGACATCGGCAGCGCGATCAGCTGGAAGTTCACGAAGGCTCCGCCGAGCGCGATGCCCATCACGATCAGCGACGTGAGGAAGGGCTTCATCGGCGAGTAGTTGCACGCGTGCACCTCGGACTCGCGCGTGCCCACCAGTGCGTCGTACTCGTCCACGTAGCGCGACAGCTTCGACGACGTCTGCACCGCCTTCGCCACCGCGTCCTTCATGCCGGCGAGCAGCGTGCGGATCTCCTTCCAGGTCGGCCGCATCCTGCCGAGCAGCTTGTGGCGGGATGCGGTGTCCTCCTTGTAGGCCTTGAATGCGCGCTTCTCGGCGTCGCTCATGGATTCGCGGATGCCCTCGAGCACCTTGCGCACGTTGGGGTCGGTGTTGTCCGGGATCGCCGCGACCGCCTCCACGGCCCCGGCCCAGCCGGGCACCTGGGGAGGTGAATCGCCGCACTGCACGTAGTCGCCCTCGAGACCCCCGACCAGGTCTTCGACCTTGCGTTGCAGCTCCGCGTAGCGTCCGAGCTTCTGAGCGAACGAGTCGTCGATGCGCACGACCTCGCGGGCAATCCGGCTCTGCAGTTCGAGCTCGCTGGCGGCGCGCAGCGCCTTCTCGTGACGGGCGGCGAGCTCGCTGGCCGTCTCCGAGCACCAGCGCGCGATGGACCCGACGCCGTGCTCGAGGCTGGCCGCGAGTCCGCGCAGCACCTGCAGCATGGGTGCGCGCGCCGCCCAGAGGAACACCACGCTGGCCAGCCAGAGCAGGAAGATCGAGATGCCCGGATTTGCGGGCCAGAGGTAGAAGCGCTCCATCCTTGCCGACCCCCAATGCGCGACGAGCGCGACCGTCGGCCCATCGGCGGGTGATCGCGATGCCCCCGTGAGGCGGATCACGGCAGGCAGGGCTCGCCGGCGTGCAGAGCGCACGCGCGCTCCGCGCAGCGGCGACGCATCGAAGCTCGAACGGGGTCGCTCGCCGGCCCGCGCGGAGTCGAGGAGTCGTGCGGCTCCTCCGAGACCCGATCCGCGCCCGCCGGCCCGGCCGAGCCGCCCCAGGCTCCCCGGGGCGTCCCGGCTCGTCCTCCGCAAAGATCGGGCCTGGGGAGAAACGGCGCCGAGGGTGGCAGTATCCCGGCTTCGCGGGATGGAATCGGGAGGGCCGGGGCGATGGGATGGGCGAAGTGGGTCGCGCTGCTGCTCGCGCTGGCCGCCCCGGCGCGCGGCGGCGAGGAGCGCGTGACCGTGTTCGCCGCGGCCAGTCTGACCGACGTCATGCTCGCGACCGCGGCGCGCTTCGAGGGCGCGCGCGTGGTGACGAGCTTCGGCCCCTCGAGCGAGCTGGCGCGCCAGATCGCCGACGGAGCGCCCGCCGACGTCTTCCTGTCGGCGAGCCGCGACTGGATGGAGTTCCTGGCCGAAGCCGGGGCGCTCGACGGCGAGGCGGTGGTGGTGGCGCGCAACCAGCTCGTCGCCGTGGCGGCGCTGGGAAGCCCGCTGGCCGCGGGCGCAGTGGTGGATCCGGCGGCGCTCCTCGCCCACCTCGCCGAGGGCGAGCTGGTGGCGATTGCCGACGAGGGGGTCCCGGCCGGCGAGTACGCGCGCGCGGCGCTCGCCCATCTGGGCCTGCTCGAGGCCTACCGACCGCGGCTCGTGGGCCAGAGGGACGTGCGCGCCGTGCTGCACGCCGTCGAGCGGGGCGAGGTCACGGCGGGCTTCGTCTACGCGACCGACGCCTGGGTGGCCGCGGTCGCTCGCCTGTTCGTCTTCGACGCGGCCAACCACCCGCCGATCGCCTATCCCGCTGCCGCGCTGCGCGGTGCGCCGAATCCCGATGGAGCGCGGCGCTTCGTCGCCTTCCTCCAGAGCGACACGGCTCGCGGACTCCTCCGCGACGCGGGCTTCGCGCTTCCCTAGGTGCTCGGGGTGGGCGAGGCCGAGCGGGAGGTGGTGCTGCTCTCGGTGCGCGTGGCGGCCCTGGCCGTCGCCGCGAGCCTGATCCCGGGGATCCTCGTCGCGTGGGTGCTGGCGCGCTGGCAGCATCCCCTGCGCGCGCTGCTCCAGGGGCTGGTGATGCTGCCCCTGGTGCTGCCGCCGGTCGTGACGGGCTACCTGCTCCTCTATGCGCTCGGTCGCAGCCGACCCCTCGGCCGTGCCTGGTACGCGCTCACCGGCGAGCACATCGCCTACACCACCGGGGCCTGCGTGATCGCCGCGGCGGTGGTCGGCTTTCCGCTGCTGGTGGAGGCGCTGCGGCTGTCGATGCTCGCCGTGGACCGACGGCTCGAGCAGGTCTCGCGCAGCCTCGGCCACGGACGCATCGCGACCTTCCTGCGCGTGACCCTTCCGCTCGCGCGGCCGGGCCTGCTCGCCGGGGCCGTGCTCTCCTACGCGCGCGCCCTCGGCGAGTTCGGGGCGACGATCGTGCTGGCCGGCAACATCGCCGGCGAGACGCGAACGATCCCGATCGCGGTCTACACGCTGCTGAACGTCCGCGGCGGCGAGGCGGCCGCCTGGGAGCTCGTCGCGGTGAGCGTCGTCTTGGCACTGGCGGCGCTGCTCGGCTCCTTCTGGCTGTCGTCTCGGCAGCGGGCGGCGCCGTGAGGGACGGCGATCGTTCACCGGTGCGCGGGCGATCCTCGGGTGGGGAGGCCTCCGGTCAGGGCAGTCCGGCGAGGTCGGCCAGCAGCGCCTGGAACTCGGGAGAGGCGGCGAGGATCGTCTGCGCCGCGGCGACGATGCGATCCACGTCGTCCTCCGGCAGGTCGAGCGTCGTGGGCAGGGAGGACAGGTAGGCGCGCTCGGCCGGGTCCGGGTGCGGGTCGAAGGAGACCTCGATCAGGTGCCCGGCGACGTCCGCGCAGTCGGCGGCCGAGAAGGTGATCACCAGCAGGAGCTCGCGGGAGTCGTCCGTGTCTCCGGAGGTCGCCGCGACGCGGTAGCCGTAGGACGGATCGTAGTGGTCCAGAGGCGCGTTCAGCGGAAAGTGCGCGCAGGCGGCGAGGAACAACGGGACGATCAGGACGGCACGCCGCCTCCGAGCGCGTTTCGCGGCTCGCGACGTCGCTCGGGCCACGCTCGGGTCGGCCAGGTCGCGCCGACCGTCCACGTACTTCATCGGGGCCTCGTCCTCGGGCGCGCTCGCGGTCCGCAAAGCTACCGCGCGCGAGAACGGCTGGGAGCGGGCGGGTCGCGTCGCCACGCGGCATGTTTCCTCCATGGTGACTGTGAAGACCAGCGTGCCGTTGCTCGCCGCTGTCGCGGCGCTCGCGCTCGGATGTGCGAGCGCGACGCCGAGCCCGGCTCCCTACGTGTTCGCCTGGCCCTTCGTGAACGCCCCGATGGATCCGCGCGGCGGGACGTCGCGCGGCGCGGAGGTGACGCTCGCCACCGGCCCCTCGGAGGCGTGGCAGCACCTCCAGGCGCCGGGGCTCGAGGGAGTCGCGCGCGATCGCGCCGCGATCCTGGCGATGGCGGGCGACTACCGGGCGTCCTTCGACTTCCTCGAGACGGTGCTGTTCGTGCCGGGCGCCGAGCCCGCCCGACCCTATCGCTCCTGGGGAACCGAGCGCATCTACGTCGTCGAGGAGCGCGACGACTTCGTGCGCCTACAGCACGTGCTGGAGATGTTCGCGATCGACGACGAGGGCCAGCTCCAGGGTCCCTTCGTGCAGAAGCACTGGCGCCAGGACTGGCAGTACGAGCCCGAGAGCGTGCTCGAGTTCACCGGCGAAGGGCGCTTCGAGACGCGTCCGGTGCCGCCGGAGGAGCGCCGGGGGGCCTGGTCGCAGACCGTGTACCAGGTGGACGACTCGCCGCGCTACGGGTCGCTCGGACGCTGGGAGCACGGAGCCCGAGCCTCGATCTGGCAGGGGGGCGAAACGTGGCGTCCGCTGCCGCGCCGGGAGAGCAGCGTGCGCGACGACTACCAGGTGCTCGCCGGACGCAACCGCCTCACGGTCCTTCCCGAGGGCTGGGTCCACGAGCAGGACAATCTCAAGCTCGTGCTCGCGAACGGCGAGACGGAGCCCCTCGCCCGGGAGATCGGCGTGGACCGCTACCAGCGGCTCCGGGACTTCGACTTCCGCGCAGCCGACGCCTACTGGCAGGCTACACAAGCCTTCTGGGCGCGGGTGCGCGAAGGGTGGGCAGGGCGCGCCGCGTCGACCCGCCGCTTCCGCGTGGCCGCCACCTGCGACGGCGAGCCGGGCTTCGTCCCCTGCTTCCGCATGGCGGATCGCCTCGAGGCGGGCGAGGCGGTCTCTGCCGAAGAGCAGCGCGCCGAGATCGACCGCGTCCTCGACTGTCTGGTGTCAGCGGACTGACAGGCCCCCGCGCGGCGGCAGCCTTCGCTGCGAAGCGGCTCCCCGGCATGCAGGGTCTACAAAGCGCAGCGGGGACGATGCCCCTCGCGCTGTGGAGCGGGCACCCGGCCCTCTGCGCTCGCGCTGGCACGCGCCTTGCGACGCAGGGGGGCAGGGACGAACCACAGCAGGAGGAATCCATGACGACGACCATCGAGCGCGCGATCGACGTGCGGGCTCCCGCATCCCGGGCCTACGACGTGTGGACGCAGTTCGAGCTCTTCCCCCGCTTCATGTCCGACGTGCAGGAGGTGCGGCGCAAGGACGACCGCCACCTGCACTGGCGGGCCTCGATGTGGGGCAGGACCGAGGAGTGGGACGCGGAGATCACCGAGCAGATCCCCGAGAAGCGCATCGCCTGGCGCTCCCAGAGCGGCCCCCGCAACGCGGGCGCCGTGACCTTCCACCGGCTCTCGGACGACACCGCCCGCATCATGCTGCAGATGGAGTACCAGCCCGAAGGCCTGATCGAGAGGATCGGGGACGCGCTGGGCGTGGCCAGCCGGCGCGTCGAGCGCGACCTCGAGGCGTTCAAGAACTTCGTCGAGGCGCGCGAACGGACGGCCGGGGATCGGCCGGCAGCGAACCCCGCGGAGCCCGGCACGGCGCGGCGCCCCTCGTGAGCGGGCACCCCACCCGCCCGGGCGCCGCCCTCTTCCTCGGCAGGCCTCGCCCGGCAGGTCCTTCGACCGGGTGAACGAACTCCTCCGGCTCGACGTCGGACGGGAGCACGACGGAAAAGGATGATGGGGGGACGACGCAATGCAGATCCAGCTGGAAGGGCTGCGGATCCGCGACGGGGAGCTGGAGGGCGTGATCGCCAACCGCAGCGCCGGCCCGGTGAGCGAGGTGAGGCTGGCGCTCTTCGAGAGCGACGGCGCGCGCACGTCCCGGCGGCGCCGCGCGCTCGAGCTCTGGGACCTCCACCTCGCGCTGCCCGCCCGGAGTCGGCGCTTCTTCCGCTGCCGTCCCGACGCGAGCCACGGGGCACTGCCGGACGACGACGAGCCGGACGCCCGGATCCTCAGCGTCGTGGACGGCTGAGGCGCCGGGCGCGGCCCGGCCCGCTCCCCCTCCCTCGCATCCGCCCGCTCCCCGTTTGACGCCGTCAGTATGCTGGACTACATAGAACCGGCGCGCGCTCGGAGCGAGGTTCTCCATGCGTCAACTCACCTTCGTCGAGCCCCGGCGATTCGAGTGGTGGGAGGTGTCCGCGCCGCGGGTCGAAGGGAAGGGCGAGGCGCTGGTCCGGCCGACCACCGTCGCCCGCTGCGATCTCGATCTCTACATCGCCCTGGGGGTGGTCCGGCCCGAGCCGCCCTTCGCCTTCGGGCACGAGATGGTCGCCGAGGTGCTCGAAGTCGGGGACGGCGTGGCGCGGGCCCGACCGGGCGACCGGGTCCTGCTGTCCTTCCAGATCCACTGCGGCGCCTGCGCGCCCTGCATCCGGGGCCACACGAACGCGTGTACGACGGTGCCGGCGGGCGCCAACTACGGCCTGGGGCGCTACGGCGGCATCGACTTCGGCGGCGCGTTCTCGGACGTGGTGAGGGTGCCCTTCGCCGACGCGATGCTGCTCCCCCTGCCGCAGCAGGTGGACGCGGTGACGGCCGCGAACCTGGCCGACAACGCCGCCGACGGCTACCGGACCGTGGCTCCGCACCTCGCCGCCGAGCCCGGTGCGCCGGTGCTGGTGGTGGGCGGGCTGGCCCAGAGCGTGGGCCTGTACGCGGTCCAGGCCGCCCTCGCCCTGGGAGCCTCCCGGGTCGTCTACACGGACTCCGATCCCGCGCGCCTGGCGCTCGCAGCGCGACTCGGTGCCGAGACCCGCGAGGTGGCCTACGACGCCCCGGTCGCCGTCCGGGAAGCGTTTCCGATCACCGTGGACGCGTGCGTGCTGCCCGAAGGCCGGGCCTTCGCGATCGCCTCCACCAGCCCGTGCGGGGTGTGCACGAGCGTCTCGAACGGGACCAGCGCCGAGGGCACGCTGCCGCTGCTGGACATGTACAAGAAGGGGATCCGCTACGAGATCGGTCGCGTCCACTCGAGGCCGACGATGGAGACCGTCCTCGGGCACGTCTGCGCCGGGCAGCTCCGCCCCGGCGACCTCGTCACGCGCACGGCCGCCTTCGAGGACGCGCCCGCGGCCCTGCTCGAGCCGGACCCGAAGATCGTGTTCGTGCGCGGCGGCAACGCCTAGCAGGAGCCGATGCTAGCGCTCCAGCTCGATCGTGGCGTCGATCCGCACGGTCAGCGTGCTCTGGCCACTCTCGAAGGAGGGCGGCGCGGGCGCGGCCTCCATCGCCATCGCGCGCGCGCGGAACATCGGTACCGGTCCGCCGCCGTTCGGCGTCTGGATCGAGAGCGACACGAGCTCGTAGTCGCGCGTCGACAGGCCCGCCGCCACGCGCTTCGCGCGCGCCTGGAAGGCCTGGAGCGCCTCGTCGATCAGGGAGTCCTCGATCTCGCGCTGCTGCGCCGGCGACACGCTGAAGCCGATCGAGCGCAGCAGCAGCTTCTGCTGGAGCGTCCCCACCAGCTCGCTGAGCGCGTCGACGTCCGAGCCCTCCAGCACCAGGTCCTGGCTGGCGCTCCAGCGCGCGATCTTGCCCTTCTCGTACACGGGCTGGGTCTGGTAGCCGCCGCTCTTCACCGCGACGCCCTTCGCCGCCTTGGCGGTGTCGAGCGCCCAGCGCATCGTCTGGTTCACGCGGTCGGCCAGGCGCGCGGCGTCGCTGTCCTCGTCGCTGACGCCGATCACCGCCGTCACCCAGTCGTTGGACACCTCGCGCGAGCGCTCCACCGCGAAGCTCACCCGGTGCTTCGCGTCGTCCTCGGCGGAGGCGGAGGCGGCGAGTGCGGAGAGCACGCCGAGCGCCGCGGCGCCGAGGGCCAGGTGTGCGAGTAGGGCGCGAGCCGGTCGTCCGCCGCTCAACGCAGGTGTCGAGCCGCGAAGGACTTCGCCAGCGAGCGCAGCGGGTCTCCGCCCTCGTTCGAGCCGCTCGCGGCGGTCGGCGCCGCGGTGCGGCGCGGCTTCGCGGCGGCGGCGCGCTTCGCCGACTTCTTCTTGGCGCTCTTCTTCGCGGCCGGCTTGCGCGCGCCCGCCTTCTTCACGCCGGCGCGCTTCGCGGTCTTCTTCTTCGCGCTCGCCCTCTTCACAGGCTTCTTCTTGGCGGCCATCGCTCCCTCTCTCCGTGTTCCCGTTCCCCGGGGCGGCGAAGGATAGCGTCGCGCCCTAGGAGGGCACGGGTGACAGAAAGGCCCGGTCGGCGCGGAGCTCCTCCACCAGCCACGGACCGAGGCCGCAGCGCAGCGCGCACTCGATCCGGTCGTTGCGCCAGTGGAGGCGGTTGGCGTCGAAGAGCGAGTCCGGGTCGCTGCGGGCGGCCGCGTAGCCCGCGGCCATCTCGCGCACCGCCTGGTGGATGCTCGGGCGCTGCGACGCCCGCTCGAGCCAGCGGCCCAGCGCGG
>Ga0315553_10000121_pt1 | contig 64044 bp, 55 predicted proteins | sample SalMarSW160140MG_FD_203099 | JGI IMG/M metagenome (GOLD analysis project Ga0315553, IMG submission 203099) | Salt marsh sediment microbial communities from the Plum Island Ecosystem LTER, Massachusetts, United States - Salt Marsh Sediment SW1601-40 ...
GAGGGAACCGATAAATTTAACTAAACAAGCTAGTGATCTAGAAAATGTCTATGATTGGGTCAAAAATCAAGGATATTCAAAAATTGCTGTATTGGGTCTTTCTTTTGGCGGTCAGACTGTATTAAAGGCAAAATTACCTGGAATTATATCTTATGTATTTTGGGCTCCCCTTACCTTGCTTCACACAACAGGAGACCAAGCTGACTGGTTTAAGGATATAGATAAGGGACCCGTAGAAATTCCGACATCTGGAGAAGGTGGTCCTGTTATTATTGATATGAGTTTTGTTATGGACATTGCTAAATTTCAAGTGAGACCTGCTTTGAAGAAATTGTATCCCCCGACTCTTATAGTCCAAGGAACTATGGATGATAAAGTTCCTTTAGAATTAACAAAGAAAGCATTCAGTATGATGCCCCAGGATGAAAACCATAAATTAGTGGAAGTTCAAGACGCAACTCATGATTTTGTAGAGGAACATCTTGAGATTTTTATTAGAGAAACTATAAATTGGCTGAAAAAATATTTTTGAAAAAACAAGTTAACTCTTAGCTTCTGCTCTAATTATCTTCGGAGCATCTAATTTTAGCATTTTATAACTTTCTAATAAGTTATTAAAATCCTCAGAAGAAATTGTTTTTTTAATCGGTAAATTGGATTGCAAAGGAGTTTTTGAGCTTTTTTCGATATAACTTAGAATCTTCTTTCCATAATAATTTTCAGAAAGTTCGCAAACATCATAAGTTTGATTATCATTTTGATATATTTGACAGTTTGATAATTGTTGTTTTAAGTTATAAATCACCTTAATGGTCCATTTTTTAAAGGAGGGAAATTTTTTCAGAATTTTAATGTTAATAGAATCAAATTGATTGTTTTTAATGAGTTCGCTTAGCTTTAACGATACGAACTTCTTAAAATCTAACTTTAATTCTTGTAATGATTGCTTTTTTAAGGAATTACTTTTAAATCCGTTTAGATAAGATGGATTTGTGAAAATCTTTGAATATCGCTCAAAACCTATTATTCTCATGACTTTATTTTTATAATTTGGTTTCTGTATTATCTTTAAGTAAGTGTTATTTAGTTCTTTTAGAATTTTACTTTGAATAAAATTACTAAAATATTTCCGGACGCTTTCTTTTTTTGGTAAAAAACTGTTTCTAAACCTCTCATCGATTTTGTCGTATGCGTCTAACTCGTCAATTTGATATTCTTTTAGTTCGGTTATAATTTCGAAAGGGATGTATGTTGAGACGAATTCTATTCCTTTCCATATAAGTTCTATTGCTGTTTTTATGTTAATTCTTCTTATAGGTCTTATAATTTTAATATTCCCCGCTTTTATTGCGATTGGAGTTGTCATACACAAAATCAAATCAAATGGTTTAATTTCATGCGTTAAGGGATGATTACCATCAGGTATCAAGAAGCCATCGGAAAATTGACATACATAACTCCCTAATATAGGTTTTTGGGCTAAATCCCACTCAATTAAAGTAAAATTTTCAAGTTCCTTAAGGTTTACTTCAAAATCTAAGTCAATAACTTTGTCGATATATACTGTATTTTTTATTTTTGGATTCTCTCCGCCCCAGAAATCTTTAATTAAATTTCTGACTGGATTATTTCCGTTGAAAATTTCGTTAAATATAGGGTAGTTTTCGATAAAATAACTTTGTTCAAGATATTCTAAGTGGTGTCTTTCGAGGCCACACTTTTCTAAAATGTAATAATACAACGGTGTTTCAGATCGAGAAGAAGAGGCCCAGATTAGCATAGGATAGTTGTATTTATAATTAAATTTCAATTGTTTAAGTTTATCAGACTGTGTGTTCGCAATTACTAAAGATCTAAGAAACGCGTGTTTCTGCTTAAGCCCCTCTAAATAAAGATCTTTCAATTTTTCCTTGTAAACACCGATCTGAGAATAGATTGCGCTATTATTTTTGAAATTGCAATTACTTGCAATAGCTAAATAACCATTTATGTTATCTTCTGATTCCATGTTCAAAATTGCTTCGTTAACGCTTTCTAAAATTAATTCTGCAATTTGCCCCGTTAAATCTAATTTTGAACTCTTGGGAAGTTCTTTAAAAAAATCGTCTAAATATATTCCTTGCGCAAACTTATGAAGTAATAGATATCTAAGAATTGGATTTTCCACAGCAGTTACATTCATTTTTTTAATAGTTTCAAAAACAATATGTTTAGGAAAATTGAGTAAAAGACTTTGTAAGTTGAGAAATGTATCAATTTTTCTGTATAATTCATATTCCACAATGCTATTAAAAGTCGAGCTTATAAACTTAGGATAATCGGTAATATAATCTCTTAACTCCTTAAATCTTACCGCGTATTTTACGAATTGGTCGTATAACTCGTATTTAAGAGAAATATCTGCGATCTTCTTAATGTAATCTAAATTGTTAGATTCATTATGAGCTTGTTCTAAAAAATTTATTGCCTCATAATATTTCGATTCTTTAATTAACTCTTCTGCCTTAAATATATAGTTCTCAGTTTTACTTTGCTTCACTAGGTTAAAATTTGCAGAAAAATTTATAGTTCTTATATCTTGACACACATTTTTGCATATATCCGGTTCAAGGAGAAGTAAAACCTTAACGATATGTTTACAGAATTTAGTATTTTTTTTAAAATCAGGACAATCGTGGACGATATTTACCCGTTGATCGTCTTGAAATATATTTACTACATATTTTGAGTTTCCAGAACCTTGAATGTTAGCTAGAATTTTTATTTTTGGACTCTTTTCCACACTGAAATTAATTATGTTTTTATTTGGAATGCTCTTTCCTCGATTGAATCTAGCTCCCATTACGTGTTTTTTGAATAAATCACCATTTTGAAAATAATTTATAAGATCTATACTGTTCACCTTTATTAGGTAAGTGGAATTAATTTATTGATTGGTAATTATGTCAGATATTAATTTTGGAAAATCTCTCCACTGATTTAAAGTTAAAAGAACTCCATTAGCTTCTTTTACCATTTTTTTTGCCATTACCGGAGAAAATCCAAATTTCGGAACGACCATAACGAATCTAATGTCTTTTTCCTTCATTATTTTTAATTCCCTTAAGCTATTGTTGAAATCAAAAACATCTGCGTCTGTGAATAATATGTTTAGTTTGTATTTCGAACGCGTTTTTTTTTCAAACTGAAGGTTTGCCCATTTAAGGGCGTGTTTTATACATGTGCCGCCTCTCGCGGAAATTTCGAGTAGTTCGTCGACAACTTTTTCTAATTCAACATCTTCATCAAGATTTTTTAATTTATGCGTGTTAGACTCAAAAAAAGTGAGAGCGATTTCTTCTGGTTTAAAAGCATATACTAACATTGTCGTGCATAACGCCATTTGAGCTAACTTGTTTCCTGTCATACTTCCGCTTATGTCCAATTCAAGAACCAAACATCGAAGACCATCGGTAGTTTTTGATACTAAAAAATCGTCGTTAGTAATCGTCTCTACGGTTTTCCCGCCCTCTAGTAAATTACTTATGGTCTCTTCTAGATCAATTAATTCAAAATCGTCCCCTAAAGTGTAAGGGATTACAATGTTTTCTACAAGAGGTCCGGATTTGGCAGTACCAATTAAAGAATTTGCTGCATTAATTCCTAAATCAATCATAATTTGTTTAATGATCTCTTTCAACTTCTTCTTGATTTTGGCTGAGACATTATGCCTTGAATAAAACCATTGCTCCAATAAATCCAAACCACTGCCAGCACCCAGAGAGGAAAAAGCCATATCAAGAGCATCGTCTCCCATTTGTTCAGCAGAGTTTAATACTTGAGATAAATATTTCTCGCTTAATGCGCTCAGAACTTCTAAATTCGGTTGTTTTTGGGGAACTCCTCCCAACGCTAACTTAACAATCTCGTCAATCTGCTCGGGAGATAATTCCAATTGCTCGAGATAATCTTTATATATTTGGTAATTCGATTGATTCTCCTTGACTAATTGTTTAAAAATTTTATAGCTTTTTTCAATTAAGTTAAGAATTTCTGTTTCTGTCATATTGAGCCTTTCGCCTGCGTTTTTAATCGAGTTAATATTTGGAGAAAAGCCCATCTTGTTAAAATCCTTAACCATATTACTTAACGAACCTTTACTTGCCGCATTTTCGACCGCATTATCAACTAATTCAGAAACTTTATTGTTCAGTTGCGATTGGCAGGAAAGATCACTACAATTTTTTTTAGAATCAACTAATCTATCAATATAATTCCTCATCTGGGCATCAACCATTTGTTTATCGCTATTTTCATCGTTTATTGATTGGATATCTTTATCAATAATATTTGTCATTAATTTTCGCCACGCAGGAGACTTTATAGGGTTGTTGATTAATTCTTTTTTAATGTCAGTTGAGTCTTTTCCTTTACTAAAATTATCAAAATTTTCATTAATCTCATCGAGATATTGCTCGCTCAAATTGTCTCCAAAATATTGATCAAAATTCTTTGCATTATTATATGCGTCTTTAAATGGGAGGTTCAAACTGGTATTTAAAATATTGTTCCTTTTTTTTTTCGCTATATTAGGATTTGATCCTAAGACTTTTGATGTGTTAAAAATATCGTTTAGATTTTTGTTAGATTTAGAAAGATTTTGTTTCAAAAGATTTTTTACTATGTTTTGACCTTGTTGGTTTAACTTATTAGATTTCAAGGCAAATTCAGCAATGTTCAATCCTTCAAAAGAATTATCGCTTAAAGCTTTAGAAAGACTTTCCTTAAAATTGTCCAAATTTTGGTCTTTTGCGAGTTGCGACATTATCGTTTCTTTTAACGAATCAGATTTCGAAATTATATCATCTAACAAATCTAATTTCTCAGCTGCATCTATATCCTCGGACTCTAAATGGTTTATTTTCTTTTTTAATAAATCTCTTGCGTAATCGAGTAAAGCTTCTAAATCTTTAAATTGATTGAAATTAGCAATAGCATTTTTGTCAATGACATCTAAAGCTGTCTTATATGGATCTTCTTCCAGCTCTTCGCTAAATTTATCAAAAAAATCGGTTAAACTCTCGTCCATTAACTGATCTAAATCAATATCTTCTAATTCATTAAAAAAATTATCTAATAATTCAAAATCGTCAAAAATATCGTCTAATTCGCTTAGATCCAATCCTAAATCGTCGATTAAATCTTGGGCAGTCTCACTCCCAAACATATCAGATTTTATCGCATCAGAAGACATACGATTTTTTGTGGGATCATTATAAGTTAGTAGATCTGTAGCAATTTTACGGGCTAAAGCTTGGTTTTCAAGAGGACTGGTAACAACAGCAATTTCAATAAAGTCGTTGGTTTCACAAACCCCTTTATTCATAAACCTCGCTAGAATTAATTTGCATATAGCGATCGCTTGACGAACCGATGGCTTATACATACATTTCTCATGGTTCCTTAAAGCATTTATGAACTTAAGAGAAAACCAAACCGGGCTTTGGGGGAAAATTATCATCCAAATCAATACCTAAGATTAATATTAATTATGCTAAATTACGCAGATCCTAATACCTGAGAAATAATATTGCTAATAACATCTGTAGCTTTAACACCAGGTTTAGTTTGTATTGCTCCAAATAGTACGTTGCTCGCAAGATTTCGAAGTATCTTATTTGGTTCCTCCGCTTTATTTCTTTTTTGTGCTACACCTGTCAGTCGAGCTAACGCGATTCCACTTCGTAAACTCGCAGGTGTCTGTATTTGATGATGGGTGCGTGTTCTATTGATAATCAAATATATCTTTTCTAAGATGCTTTCATCCACTTTATAATAAGGATTGTTATGCTCGATTATCTTCATTTCCGTTTTCTTATCTGGATAATCGAGTTCAATCCAGACATTAAACCGATCTTTTAAAGCTTCACCGAGTCGGTGTGTTCCTACTAATTCAGATGGATTCATTGCACCAATAAAGAAAAATCCGGACGATGCTTTCACACGTCCTATATGCGGGACTGAAATTGTTTTTTCTTCTAATGGTTCCAATAGTGAGTTTTGCGTGTATTCCGTAGCACGATTCACTTCGTTTGCTAAAAACAAGCCACCGTTTAACATTGCTTTGATTAGTGGTCCGGGATTAAACGCTTCGAAAGAAAATCCCTTCTGAATTGTAGTTGCGGGATTAAAAGATCCGATCAGGTGAGCTGGTTTTGTTGATTCGTCAAAAGTAATCCATTCAAACGAGTCATTTCCGGTGATTTCTGCCCGTGACTGAGCATAATATCTACATAGCGTAGTTTTACCTATTCCTGGAGGCCCTACGAGAATTGGATATAAGTTAGAAGCATCAGCTTCGAACATTAAATCAAGAGCTTGTTCGTACTGTCCAGTTAAAACTATCTCTAATTTTTCTTCTTGCTGAGAAAACAAATTCTTTTCAAATAAATCTTTTAGAGATGATTGCTTCTGAGTTGTTTTAGATTCATTTTTTTGCTTAATATAAGGAGAACTTTTCAAAATTTCAAGATTGTCTAGTACTTTTACTTTAGCTTTTTGTGGCGCTAGTTTTTTAGGAGTAGGCTTTTGAGTCGTGGTTTTATTGGTTGTCGTTTTAGTTTGAGCTATTTTCGTTTCTTTTTGATCTTTATTAATTTGATTATTTCTAGTTACGGGTTTCTTTGCCATATAGAAAACCTTTAAAGTTAGATTTTTGAATTTATGTCAGATGTTTAGTAATAAACATCAGTATTATTACATTTGAAAATCTATATATAAATCCAGAGAATAAAGAAAAAGTGAATTGTATAATATTATTCTGAGGGATAGAAACTCAGTTAATTTGCGTCTACATCATAATAAGAACTTATGATAAATTACACTTTTCCTTTGATATCGCTTAATGCCCCCATAACTATACTAGTGATAGTTGCAGTGATAGCACTTGCCACTACCATAATAGAAATGAATATTGGTATAGGAGCTATTACATTGTACATAAATACGTTAAAAAATTGATTCTCAACTCCCCAAGCAAGCTGACCTGCAAGAGTTATCATTATTACACTTAGTGTAATTCTTTTTGAAATTTTTTCACTCATAATTTCTCCCTCAATCTTTTATAGTGTTTACATTATAGATATCATTAACTGAAACAGTATAGCACAGATTATTTTGCTTAATTTAAAATCAAATAGATATCTTATTACTTTTTATTTTATATGCTTTTTTGTTTCGTGTGTGCTGAAATCATTCTTTATTATTTAAAAAGACAGTGAGTACATAAAAGAATGTGCGTTTATCAATATAAAACAAAAAAAAAAATTACTTAATTAATTTAAGTTGGATGTTTTGTTAAAATTTTTCCCTTCTTCTTCAAGACATAAACAACAACGACGGCTCCTACACCTGCGGGTATTGTAATCAATAAAGTTAAAATAAGTGGACCTAGATCTGGTCCAGGAGGAGTGTATGTTGCGGTGATTTCACTGGCATATAATGCTGTTGTGTTATATTGTCTTATCCCAATATTTAATGTAACCATTTCGTTTGGACTTACATTGCCATTAATTTCAAATAGTAAAGTAAAGTTGTCTCTTATTACTCCAAATTCAATAGTATTATTATCACCAATGTTATTATCTATCAACATTTTTTCTTGGTATGGACCACTATTACTAAGCCATGGAAGATCCTGCAATATATAAAGGTTATAGTCAGAGACATTTACACTCCCAACAGTTAATTGTGTCCAACTATATGGTTTTCCAGAGCATTGAATTGCAACATATGCTTCGTTTCCTCCCACTGCCCAGCTTACTTCAGTGTCGTTATAAGTAATACTGAAATCATAAGGATAAGTCGAGTAGTTATATAAAATTGAATCCCCTACATTTACCATATTTCCAATTTGCCATGAATGGGCAACAGGATTCTGATCGATTGTGTAGGATTGCTCAACATGATATCCCCAATAGTCCTCAATAGAAAATCTAATACCTAACGATCCTGGATGTGACCATTGCTCAGGAATTACCAATAACTTATAGTTGCCTTCTTCTAATCCTATAATGTAGGGATCACTTGTAGCACCAAAAAGCCATTCTTCATAAGATTCTGAATCATAGGCTGATTCTTGGTTTATAATAATACCCGTTTCACTAGATGGAGCAGTTAGCGTCCAGAAATCACAATATTCATATCCACTATCCCTTACCAGAGCAAAGTTTACATCTCCGCGAATGGTTACATTCGAAAGACTAATAAGATCGATTTCTGGTATTGTAATCTGATAATCATCCGAACATTCAAGTCTTACCCAATAATAATCATCTTCATCAATACCTTCAATGTCAAATTCACTATCAACACCCTTAATCCAATCTTCCCACCATGAGGATAATGTCATTACTAATGAGCCATTATTATTTAATTCCCCCGTATTGTCAGCATGACCTTTATTGCCCCAAGGAAAACCAGATCTAAGGATTTGTAAATTAATAGCTCCCCCAGAACCTCCGGTTGTAAGATTAAATTCTATATCATGCCATTTAGAAGGGAATGCTATATATAGAAAATCACCAGGATTTTCAAGAGAATCGAAAGACTGAAGATAAGTTACTGATTTTGTTGTATAGTCAATATATTCTCCTGAAGTATCATTATACAACAGAACAACCGATGGGTTAACTGCAGTAGGAATTTGTGCTAAATTATCAGTAGCATATATTGACCAATTTAACCTATATTGACCCGTTTCTGCGACATTAATATCTAACCATTGACCCTGTTTGAGACTTGAATAAAATACGTCAGGTTCAAATTGAGCAGTTACAGATGATGTTGGATCAGTTAAAGGATATGATAAACTGGTTATTGGAATTGTTGCGTTTGCGTAATCTACATATTTAGAACTAACTTGTAAGACACTGTATTCAAGAGGAGCACCATTTTTTATTAAACCTTTGTACACCCCCGCAGGGAAATAGTAGTAATAGAAAATCATATTACCCGCTGTTTTAGTTTCAAGAGGAGTTATAACCTCAAAACAATTAAGTTTTTTTGCGTCTTGAAAAATAAAACCGTTATTTATTCCCATTGAAGATACTAGGGCATTTCCGTCGCCCCATTCAGTATAATTGAATCTTATAAACGAATCCTCAGCTAATGTAAATTCTATTGCTTTCCTATCGTGCATAGAAATTCCCACATTGGTTAAGGGATCGCCTATATCGTAATCCACAACTTCAATTTCACTCAAAACTAACGAAAATCTATACCACATACCATATTGGGCGTCATTGAAAGAAACATATGCGTCACCACTGCTAGGTAAGTAAAGTTCGTAAACTCCCGGTGCAATACTAGGATCTATAATATAACGATTTTCACAAGGTAACCACACATGCATCACAGGAAATGCACCAACATAATCTACTCCTAGATCTAATCTAAATAAATCTCCTTTTTGTCCCGTAATTTTAAACCAGTTAGATTGCCACTCTAGATCCCACATCTCTTGTGAACTAGGATTCTCATCACCAACTCCTCCAAAAGTTACTTGGTTTAAAGGTAAGGTAGACACATGGGTAGGTAAAAATTTCAGATTTAAATAACCAGGCACGGTATATGTCGCATATACCAACAATCGATATGTACCAACATTATTTGCAACAAAGGCAATATAATTAAATATATTTACTGCTCCAAAGAATGCATTCTGAGCAATTTGATAATCTGTCATCACTATCTTTCCTGAAGGGGATACTAATTGATAATTAAACGCTACTCCCGCGGGATTATCAGTTAGCCAATCAAATTTTAAAATTTTAGGTCCTCCACTATCAATAAGTAAATCAATTTGCATCGGTACTGAATTATTTATAGGCGCAATTAATTCGCCTCCTTCAGCCATAACATAGTAGTTATACACACTATTCAAAGTAAAAGGTGATAAAGTATCACTTTCTGCATTATTTGCACTTACATTCAGCCATTCAACTGACCAAGGGTTAATATAGTTATTATTAGTCGTACTATCAATTAAATAATTTTCAAAGTACCACGGATATACATTGCTCACATCATTTCCTGGATGATTTACGGTTTCTGTGTGTAATGTTCCTCCAAGCCAATCCATTGCAACAAATTCTCCTTGATTTGACCCACTTATCGACATAGTAGTATACATATTTGGTGCTGGAATATAAACTCCGTATCCTACCGGATCCGCTTTATCAAGGTTAAATGTTGCTCCGTCTCCTTGCATATGAATCGCAATACCAGAACTTATATTAAATGCGCTAAGCAATATGAATAAACTAATTACTATTAATGGTGTTATTTTTTTTTTAATTTTTATTATTTTCACCCTTTCTTTTTTCGATTACTTTTTTATATAAAGTATATCAAATGTTTTAGTTAAAAAAATTTGATTAAGATAATATTGGAAATTCATCTATTTAAACTTGGTTTAAGCCTTTAACAAATCAATGTTACTTTTACAGCTTAGATTAATACTATGGTGCTATAATTAAGACGACTATATAGACAAGTATCAGATTTCCTAGTATAATTCCTACATCCTTTAGCGAGGTTCGGCCTAATAAATCTTTACGTGGTTTCCTGAATATATACATGATTCCAAAAGGAAAGAAAACTATGGGTAGAAATATAATGAATTGCGTAATGATCAGCGAGATTATCGCTATTGTTAACGATACTACGGAAGCGATCCAAATTACCAATTGAGAAACCTTTGGAGATAATTTTGATAAGGAATCTCCATCAATTAACTCATGTAGCATTTGACCCGTATAACCTACGGATGCCACTGAAAGTAGTATTAATAACTCAAAAACAGATAGATCGGGGAAGATACCTAAGATTACATCACCAGCATTAATTTTAATCATCCACCATGGTAAAAAGATGTGTGAAATACCTAATATAATATGGTTAACAATAACGAGTGATTTGAACAGACAATAAAAAATTACCATAATAACTATAATTACTAAATAAATGCCTAAAATTGGATATATTATAATACTATTCATAAAACAAAGGGTCCCTATTAAGAAAGTTGCTAACGAAATTGTTAAAATTTCTTTGCGACTATAACCTTGGACTCTTTTGAGCGTTTCTTTTTCGTCTGGATCCTTCATATCTATAACATCGTTCAGAGTATTCCCAGTAATAGCATAAAAGGCAAATCCCGCCAATATCCAAATGTGAGTAATGACCTCGTAATTATTTAAATAAATGCTTAGTAAACAAGGTACTAAAACGCTAAAGATATATTCAATTCGCAATAATTTTAATCCATTACTCATAGAAAGTATCACATTAAGATATATTATAATGAATTAATAATTAATAAAGTAAAAAAATTTAGGATTTTACTAATTCCCAACAAATTTCGGTTCCTTTTTTTCGTTTAGAGCAAATACCCCTACTTTATAATCTTCGGATTCTGCCGATTTAATTTGCATTTGTCGCTCATTCTCTAAATGTTCTTCTAACGGAGTACTAAGAGCGTCAAAGAATAGTTTCTTGGTTCTTGCATATGTTAATGTCGGACCTCTAGCAATTTTTTGAGCCCAATCTATAGAAACTTCCTCCAATTTTTCAGGAGACACGATTTCATTAACAAAACCAAGCTTTTTCATCTCTTCTGCTGTATATGTATCTCCAAAAAACGCCATTTGACAGGCTTGCTGCCAGGTGAGTTGACGACTAAGCAAAATAGTTCCAGCAAACCCAGGAATTAACGCAAGCTTACTAAACGATTGTCTAAATCTCGCTTTTTTTGAAGCAATTATCAAATCACAGGAAAGAGCGAGGTTCATTCCTGCCCCTACTGCCCATCCATTTACAGCCGCTATCACCGGTTTAGGATAAACGCGTAATATTAGCGCGATTTTATAAAGATCCTTCGTTAAATCGTCCATAACTTGACCTGAGGTTCCGTTTTCAATGCTAGATTTAAACTGTTTTATATCACCTCCCGCAGAAAAAGCTTCTCCAGATCCCGTTATTATCAAACATCTGACATCCTTATTATCCTTTAAAGATTCAATAGTTTCTAATAACTTTTCTCCTGTCGATTTATTTAAAGGGTTAAAATTCTCAGGATTACTTAGAGTTACGATTGCGATATTATCTTTTATATCTAACAAAACTGTACTTTCCATCATAAATCTCCAATTATTTTTCTTCTTTAATTAATAAATAAATTTCTCAATATTATATCAATTTTGTAAAACACTAAAAAATTATTAAATTCTAAGAAAAGAACATTCTTAAAGCTAAAGCTATCAGCACAACAGCCACGAAGTATTGTAGTAAAACTTTAGGTATTTTTTTGGAAATTTTGGCTCCTAGGATTGAACCAAGTATAGAGCCGATAGCAATAATTAACCCAATTAAGTAATCAATCTGACCAAAGAAGCTTTTTATCACGGTATTATAAATTGCAGTAAAAAATATTATAGATGTCGAGATAGCTGTAGAATTATGAATAGGAAAACCTAGAACTATATTGAGCGAAGGCGTGTTTATGATTCCGCCACCAATACCTAATAAATTTGCTATAAATCCCGCTAAGATGAATAGCGGTATGGATTTCTTAAAATTTAATTTATCATCTTGATTATTCAAGGAAAACTCGGCATGGTTAATTTCCTGTATATTATTTTGATTCTTTGATTTTCTAGCCTTGTATATCATGTTTAATCCAGCAATAAGTATTGTTGCTGCAAATAATAGTTTTAAGATGGAATTATCGATAACTATAATAGAAAAGATAACAGAGGCTAATATACTGCCCAGTATGGAGAAACTACTAAAAATTAAAGAAAGTTTAAAAGTTGTTCTCTTTTGTCGTAAATAGGTTATAAAGCCTGCTAAAGAAGAAAAAAGAATTATAAAAGTACTCGTATCGATCGCGATGTTAATAGGGATAAAAAAAAGAAGAGTCATTATTGATACAAAGAATACTCCTCCTCCGATACCCGCAATAGCAGAAATAGCACCAAATAATAATCCCAGTATAAGTAACAAAGAAATTAGTAAGAAAGACAATTCCATAGGCAAGTAAATTACACATTCATCATAAATATTTTTAATAATAAGAAAGAGAATCTTTATCACAAAATTAAAAGAAAAATCAATTATTAAATTATAAAAAAGTTATTAGATTAGTAAATATATTATTTTAAAATAAAATAGTTATCATTTATGCCCGACTCTAACGAAGATAAGCTGATTGTTGCCCTCGTTGTATGTTCTCGGTGTGGAAATGCTTTTATGATAAAAAAGGGACAAAAAAAATCCGATAATTTGGTATGTGATAACTGTATTAGGTTAGAACAGCGAAAAAAGCAACTTGCAGATTCTGTTAAGGAATCTCAAAAAGAAATTGAAAGTTCTATTAAGGGATACAAAAATTCTTTGAGAGATGCTAAATCTCAACAAATTAAACAAATATATTTCGATAAGATTAAGAAAACTTCTACCACATTAAATAAATCTGTCGAACTCCTCAAGAAGATTGAAGAAACTAATGATGAAAAGTATATCGAAGAATATAAGAAGTTATTTGAAGAAATGAAAAAAGACTATGCAGATAAATAATTAGCAATATGTTCCTCTTTTTTATAATTTCATTCAGAATCATTTTTAAACAATCTAAATTTCAAATAATTTAAGTAAAAATATCATTGTAAGATAGAAATACTAAACAAAATACAATCCACGCGAACAAAAAATGCTGTTAAAACAAATATCTGTGTTTCTCCCAAATAAACCCGGGCAACTAGCGAATTTCTTTGAATTTCTAATGAGTAATAAAATATTCATAAGATCATTAACTGTTGCTGAAACAGAAGATTATGGATTATTATTACTATTAGTTAACCCCTATAAGAAATGTATTGAATTATTAGAAGATAAAGATTATTTACATTCAGTAACGGAAGTTATCGCTGTAAAGTTATCAGATAATATCACTCAATTGTATAATATTGCTAAAATTCTTGGAAATCACGATGTAAATATCGAATATATGTATACTTTTGCAGAAAAGTCGTCAGAAATAAGTACAATGACCGTTCTTAGACTAGATGATAACGAAAAAGGGATAAATGTTTTAAAAGAGCATGGTTTTGAAGTGTTGGAAGATTTAAAATAACTTTTAATGCTTAAATTACCCTTTTTTAAATTTAAATCCTATATTATTAACTTCTTGCGATCTAATAACACTTTTATCGCATAAGCAGCCTCCGTTGGAGTATAAAACACGGGTGCTTCCTCTTTTTTGGCAATTTCCTTTAGATCTTTAAAGTTTTCTCCAAAAAAAACTAAAGGCACCAATGGTTTTAACCTTCCCGTTTCATTCCAAGCTCTAATCATTCCCCTAAAGTGTTCATCAGATTTCATTTCTAAGAATGGGGGAATAACCAAACATGGGACAACTATATCAATACCTGCATCTTCCAACATGGCTTTGGTTATCTCGTAATACTGTTTCTCAGCAGCTACTCCTATCATGTCAAGAGGATTCTGAATTTTAACAAGCGAAATCAAAAAGGGTTGAATTTTTTCTATGAGAGCAGCGGAAAACTTAGCCAATGTCAAATTAAACTCTTCTACCTTATCACTGAACAAAACCGAGCTTCCACCACTATTCGTCAAAACTCCTATTCTTTCACCCTTAACATTGGGTAAAAATGAAAACGCTTTTAATGCGGTAATAAAATCAGTGGCATTTTCACACAATGTTGCTCCTGCTTGTTGTATAGAAGTTTTCAACATTTTATAGTTTGTGGCTATTGAACCTGTGTGACTACTTGCAGCTTTCATTCCAGAAGAAGTTCTCCCTCCCTTTAAAACAATAACTGGTTTGATAGGAACAATTGTTTTCAGTGTATTTAATAGTCTCCTTCCTCCCTCAACGGTTTCCATGTAGATACATATAATTTTTGTGTTCACATCCTCTTTATAAAACTCAAGAATTTCATCAAATGAAACGTCAATGTTATTTCCAATATTCGCAAATTTAGAGCAACCAATATTTTCTCGATCCATAGCGTAAAAACTGGCACAGCTAAATGAACCTGATTGACTAATCATGCTAATATTTCCATATGGTGCTGCTTGTATAAAAGAAGCGTTGAGTCCTATATCAAGATTTTGTATTCCAACGCAATTTGGGCCCATAACTCGAATTCCCGCTTTTTTGCACTTTTGTGCAATTAATTCTTCAGCTCTTTTCCCTTCTTGATTAATTTCTCCAAACCCTGCAGTTATTATTATTATACATTTTACACGTTTTTCAATACACTCATCAATTACAACGTCTACTGCTTTAGCAGGAACTAAAATTATCGCAAGATCGATCTCTTTAGGAATATCTAATATGCTTTTATAACATTTAATTCCAAGAATTTCCTTATTATTTTGAGTTACAAGATATAATTCACTAGCAAGGTCTTTGTTGCGAAGGATATTTATGGTAACAGCATTTCCAAACTTCTTTGAATTAGCAGTCGCTCCGATGACTGCAATAGTTTTGGGGAAAAAAAAAAGAGAAATCATGTTTTTATTCCATCTCCTCATATATCGCATCTTGAGGACAAACGTCTATACAAACCTTGCACCCCCTACAAACAGAACTCTCAATTGAAACTTTTTTTTCAGCCTTATTAAAATTTAACGCTTGACACCCAAAATTATTAACACATATCATACACCCAATGCATTTTTCTTGATCTACCATTATGGAGGGAGGTATTTTTTGTTGAGCTCGAAATTGTTTAGACTCTACTAAGGAACATAAATGTCGAGAAATGAAAACTCGAACTCCCTCTGCCTTGACTGCTTCTTCAAACTTTTCAATTGTCTCATTCAATTTATAAGCATCTACAACCCATATCTTTTCGGGAGAGACGCCACACCCTTTCACAAGCTCCTCTAGGACAACCCGCGTACCTGGTTCATTAGTGATGGTAATGCCTGTACCTGGGTTATCTTGAAAACCCGTCATACTGGTTGATCTATTATCCAAAATAACGACTAGTATATTATTTTTGTTAAATACTGCATTGATCAAAGCCGGAATCCCTGAATGGAAAAATGTAGAATCACCTAAAATTGCCAGAACTGGATTATCTGAACTTTGAACTTTTGCAATTCCGTTTGCTAAGCCAATTGAGCCTCCCATACACACTTCTGTGTCTATTCCCTCTAACGGTTTGTACACTGCGAGAGTATAACAACCAATGTCAGATGAGTTCACAAATTTAGTCTTCATCCTATTTTCTACTTGTTTAATCGCATAGAATGTTGATCGATGCCCGCAACCCGGACATAAAATGGGAAGCCTTGGAGGGATGATTAACATGTTTTCAGGAACAGGAACTTTCTTATAAGATAACCCAATCAACCGAGCAATATTTTCTAGATAGATTTCTCCAGAAAATTCTCCATTTTGAGGAAAAATATCTTTACCATGAATAGTTAACTCTTTTGAGTAACCTTCTTCAAACGCAATTTGTTTCATGATATTTTCAAGGAAAGGTTCGAGTTCTTCAACTACTATGATTTCATCGGAGGAAGCAAATAATTTCTTTATTAACTCTTTAGGTGGAGGATAAACTAATCCAAGCTTTAAAATTGTAACTTTATCAATAATACCGTAGTAATTAAGGGCATCTAACAATTGAGAATATGGAACTCCCGCTGCAACAAATCCATATCTTATACCGTTAATCTTTTCTCCCGATAATTTTAGTGAATTAAACGGAAACTCATCGGCATCGTTGGAAATTTCTTCTAATCTTTCCAACAGCCTCAGACGCAATATTCGGGAGTGAGAAGGTAAACAAACCCATCTGGAGCGGTCCCAATCAAACCCATAATCACGGTCTATTACCTTCACTTCTCCAAGTATTACATCTGCTCTCCCGTGATTTAACCTAGTTGTAGTGCGGAACAACACTAAGGATTGATATTCTTCTGAAAAATCAAATGCATACTTTATCATGTCTTTTGCTTCCTGTGGAGTTGAAGGTTCAAACACAGGCACAAGAGCATGTAATCCAAAGTATCTGTTATCTTGTTCATTTTGAGAGGAGTAACAATTAGGATCGTCTGCCGAGATCAAAACCATTCCACCTCTCGCACCTGCATAACATGCTGTCATGAAAGCATCTGACGCAACATTGACCCCAACATGCTTCATAACTGCAACTGAACGTACGTTCGACATCGAACCACCGTACGCTACCTCAAAGCCTACTTTTTCATTTACACTCCATTCTAATTTGAGATAGGGATAAAATTTTTGCATTTCTGCTAAAGTCAGTAATATTTCTGAAGAAGGTGTGCCTGGGTAACCCGCACCAATTACAACTCCCGCTTCTAGAATTCCTCTGGCAATTGCCTCATTCCCCAACATTATTATTTTTTTTCCTGGATTCTCCTCAGCAAATTCTGGTCTAATCATTGGAACTCCCTCTTAGTTCTATACCTTTTTCAATTCCAGTTTCAAATGCTTTCTTGTTTATATCATGTAAATTTGAAGGTAGATAACTAAAGATAGCTTTCTCAAGAGTTCCTTTTTTAAGCGGTATTACATCTAATCCTATTAAGGCTCCCAACATTATAACATTCATAGTTCGAGCATTCCCCAAACTTGTAGCAATCTCTATACCTTCAATAAAATATATGTGTTCTGACACTTCTTTTAAAAAAGTGCGTATCTCTGTTAACTTTGGATAATCCATTCCCATTTGATGAATCATTGGTGGAATTTGTATGTTCTCATTTATCAGAAACACGGTTTCTGGTCCAGCATAATTGAAAATCCTAACAGCCTCACTTACTTCAAAAGCCAAGATAGTGTTTGTTTTTCCCCGAGGAATTAATGGACCTTCTACTTCTGTTCCAAAACGAAGAAATGATGCAACTGAACCACCTCTCTGAGCCATACCATGAGTTTCAGCGGTTCTAACTTTATAATCTTCTAATAATGCTGCATAAGAGAGAATTTGGGCGGTTCGAATTACACCTTGACCTCCTACTCCTACATTCAATAAACTATAACTCTTCACTTCAATAATTAGCTCGCATTAAAAATAAAGCGTTTTCTATTCTCTTTAGTTTTAATTAGTAACTTCAATTTAATTAAATTATTCATTAAGTTGGATAATGGGAAATGAATGGGTAAACCTTTCGAATTTAAGGATGGGTTAATATCATTAGAATAAGAAAATTTTCTGAGCTTAGGATTACTTCTAAGTGAAACCCATTCAAAAATGTGTAATTTATCACTATTAAAATTATGATTGGAGTAGAGAAGCAATGAAAAAAGGGTATTACTAAAATCTTCGAAAACCTATTTAGATTTATGTAGTAATATTTAAGAAAGGCTATAACATTTTAAATTGAGTTCTATTTAGTGAAGATTAGAGTTGTACATGTCATTAGATGTAGACTTTTTGCTTATTAAGTTTTTAATAAAAATAGATTTTGAACTTGTTTTTGCATATCAATTTAAAATTTTACACATCAATTTGAGCAATATTTTTCAAATAAAACGATTTTTAACTGAAGAAATACGAGAATTTTTTTTTTTTTAAATTAAAATTATGAATTATAGTAGCAGTTATTTTTAAATTTAAGATTATATAATTAAAATAAGAAATATGTTATTTCAAATATGCTACTATCATGTAATTTTATCGAATATTCAAATAGAGCGTTTGTAAAATTAACGAATTTTTCGTTAAATTTAAAAATGCAAAAGATCTATATTATGTTAGAAAATTTCGATTTTCTATTTGTCCAAAATTTGTAGTGGAATGTTTCGATTTTGGCCCGTAATTTATTCCTCCACGAATGAGTTTTTCCTGCTAAAAGAATTTGCATTCCATTACTTTTTTTTTTATTTCGACTATCTTCTATTCAATTTTAGACTGCATTTTTTGAAAAAATGTTTGTTAATAATATTTTTATAGTATTTATAGAAGAAAGTATTCAACATCGGATAAAGAAATCAAATATTTTTAAATGGCAACCGAGTTTTAAAAATTTTTTTTATTTTTTTTTATTCTTTATTTAGGTTAATTCTCTTTATTTCTTCAATCAATATAGGAATAATTTCATGGAGATTCCCTATAATCCCATAGTGAGCAAAATTAAAGATAGGAGCATCTGGATCCTTATTAATTGCTACGATAATATGTGAATTTTCCATACCAACAATATGTTGGATCGCTCCGGAAATACCACAAGCAATATATAACTTTGGAGAAACTGTTACACCTGTTTGACCAATTTGTCTCTCTGGATCAAGCCAATTTAACTCAACGGTTATTCTTGACCCACCTAGCTCTGCCCCTAATACATTTGCCAAATCCTCAAGAAGTTTAAAGTTATCTTTTGAACCAACTCCTCGTCCACCTGCTACTATGATTTTTGCGTCCTCGAGGTTTACTTTTATTTTACTTGTATTGATAATTTTTACTATTTTTGAAACAGTATCTTTCTCTTTAAATGAATATTCAATTTTCCTAATGGATACTTCTTTTTCTACTGGTATAGGCGCTTTAAAAATCCCAGGTCTTACTGTAGCCATTTGAGGTCTACTCGAAGGAGTTCTAATGGTAGCCATAATATTTCCGCCAAAAGTTGGGCGTGTTTGAAGTAAATTTTTCGTCTCAGGATTTATATCTAAACCGGTACAGTCTGCAGTTAAACCAGCATTAAGTCTTTTAGCTATTCTTGGAGCGAAATCTCTTCCTGTAGGAGTGGCTCCGATTAATATTATTTCTGGTTTATGCTCAACAATTAGCTCTGAAATTACCTTAACATATAAATCTGAATAGTAATCTTTCAATACCGGTGATTCCACATAAATTATCTCATCCATCCCATATTGACTAAAATCTCCTAATTTCTCGTCGAAGTTAGCTCCTAAAATAACGAGTGTTAGATTCACGCCTAATGAATCTGATAATTCTCGTCCTTTTCCTAATAATTGGAACGCTACATTAAGAATCTTACTTTTATAATGTTCAGCAATAACCCAAACGCCTTTAAACTGAGAAAAGTCAATTTTTTTTGATTTATTTCCATCGCGTTCTAACTTTATTGCCTCTACAGGACAAATCTCTACACAAGCTCCGCATAAATTACAAGCTGGTAATATTTTTGCTTTATCGTTCTCTAATTCAATTGCTCCAAAGGGACAACTGTCTACACAACTTCCACACCCAGTACATAGTTCATCGTCAATGATAATACTCAATTAAAGCATCCTCCTAAATGATTTTATCGTCCCTTAAATTTTGACATAATTGCTGAACAATTTCTTCAAGTGTTCCTCTTAATATAACGCGATTACCCTTTCTTTCGGGAGCAAAAATTTTCCACACCTCAGTACTAGAACCATTTAATCCTATTTTCGATTTATCAGCATTTAAAGCGTCGGCATCAAAACATATAATTTTGGAATCATCGTGTGCCTTCATAATTCCAATCATACTTGGATACCTGGGTTTATTGATATCGGTTAAAACAGATATTAATGCAGGTAATTTCGTTTCAATTACTACTATCTCAACAGCTCTAAATTTTCTTTCAGCAACAATTTTATCCCCATTTAATTCTATACTTAAAACATACGCAATTTGTGGAATTCCTAACTCTTCTGCTAATTCTGGGGGAACCTGTCCAGTATCCCCATCTATTGCTTGAGCACCACAAATAACAAGATACTTTTCTTCGGAGTTGGATTCATTCAAAATTTTTTTGATTGCTAATGATAAAGTATACGATGTAGCAAGCGTATCTGCTCCAGCGAAAGCTCTATCTGTTAATAAAAATCCTTTATCTGCCCCCATCGCTAACGCTTCACGCAGTATTTCTTCCGCCTGAGGAGGTCCCATACTGAGAACTAAAACTTCAGCACCATGTTTTTCTTTTAAAGTTAAAGCCAATTCAATAGCATTTCGATCGTTAGGGTTGATTACAGATAATACCCCCTCTCTTACAAGCGTATTGGTTTTTGGGTCTATTTTTACCTCTGCTACGCCTGGTACTTGTTTTACGCAAACAAATATTTTCAAATCGAAATCCCTATTTATTTAACTCTCTTTAGATTAAAAATTATCAATTTTTTGTTAAAACGAATAATTTATTCAAGAAAAATAAATTTTCCGATATTAAAACAAAAATATGAAAGAAAAATTAGCTATTTAATAATAATAAATCTCATTTAAATCAGCTACGCTCCTTTTCTAAGTAAATTAGCTGCAATTACTAATCTTTGAATTTCACTTGTCCCTTCGTAAATTTCACCCATCTTTGCATCTCTAAAATATCGTTCTACTGGGTATGCTTTCATCAATCCGTAACCTCCGTGTATTTGAACAGCACTATGAGCTGCTTGCATTGCGGCTTCGGATGCTATTAATTTCGCCATAGAACTAGCCATTCCAAATTCCATTCCTTTATCATGTAAATAGGCTGCTTTAAAAGTAAATAATCTCCCCGATTCAATAGCGCACGCCATATCAGCAATTTTCCATTGAATAGCTTGGAATCTTCCGATAGGTTTGTTAAACTGGACCCTCTCATTTGCATATTTAATTGAGGCCTCTAACGCTGCTTGTCCTAAGCCGACACACTGAGCGGCTATACCTATCCTACCGAAATCCAAAATTTTCATCGCCATTTTAAACCCTTCTCCGGGATTCCCTAAAATATACTCCTGAGGTACTCTCACATCTTGGAACACGAGTTCTGAGGTATTTGACGCTCGAACTCCCATCTTGTCTTCTTTAACTCCCACGGAATAACCCGGCGTATTAGAATCCACAATAAAAACAGTCAATTGTTTCCTACTTTCTTTTTCGCCAGTTTTAGCTACTACAAGTAAGGTCCCTGCAATACCACCAGATGTCGCGAATATCTTGGTTCCATTGAGTATGTACTCGTCTCCATCTTTAACTGCATTTAATTGGACTCCTCCAGCATCGCTACCAGCATTAGCCTCGGTAAGACAGAAAGCTCCCACTTTATTACCTTTTGCGAGATCAATTAAAAATTTTTGTTTTTGTTCTTCTGTACCGTATTTATAGATAGGATACGCAGCAACGCCGTTGTGCACCGCTGTTATAATTCCCCAAGCAGCATCCGCGCGCGATATTTCCTCTATAATGATGCTAAAACCTATTGTATCGTTATGAAGTCCTGCTCCTCCATATTCTTCTGGAATGCAACTACCAAAGAAATTCATTTCTTTCATTTTTTGAAAGACCCTATCATCCATTTCTTGCTTTTCATCGCTCTCTCGAGCAACAGGGACAATGTACTCTTCAGCAAACTGTCTGGTAATTTTTTTTAACATTTGTTGTTTTTCAGTTAGCGAAAATTCCATAAAATCACTACTAAGTCTTTTTCTTTTTATTTTTTAAATATATACTATAATTTAAATTATCCTATAAGATAAATTCATCCGTGTTATAGAGAATTTCAAATTCTAACACTAACATTTACTATTTTTCTAAAAATTCCTTTAATTTTCTTTTTGGTTCTCCAGAAGAAAACAGCTCTTGAAACGCTTTTCCTTCCATTTGAAATCCCTCCTCGTTGTTGTAGATTCCCATTTGTATCAATTTCTTGCTTAATGCAATAGCTCTACCTGAACACTTTACTATTTCGCCAGCTAATTCTTTTACTCTTGTTTCAAGTTCTGCCAATGGTACGAGTTCATTTATTAAACCAATCTTGAGAGCTTCTGAAGCAGTAATGATCCTTGAAGTGTAAATTAACTCTTTTGCTTTCATTGGACCTACTAAACGAATAAGTCTTTGAGTCGATCCGCCAGCAGGGACCATCCCCCATTTCGTTTCGACTTGTCCAAATTTCGCATTATCGGCAGCAATGATAAAATCAGCACACAACATAAGCTCAAAACCTGCAGTAAAGTTTAATCCCTTAATAGCTGCAATAACTGGAATTGGAAAATTTTCAATTTTAGCAAATACCTTCTGTAAGTATCTCGTCATATCTTTTGCTTTAGAATTTTCCAATGTCACTAGCCATTTAATATCAAGTCCGACAGTAAAAATATCATCTAAAGCAGTGGAGAAGACCAAAACTCGGATTTCGCTTTTTTGCTTAATCTCATTATCTAAGATTTGTTCTAATTCACTAACAACATCAGTATCAAAAGCGTTTTTTTTATCAGGATTATTAAGGTATAGCCAAAAGATGTGATCCTCTACTTTAGTAAGCCAGAATTTAAAATCTACCATGATTAATATTATATTTTTTCGTAATTTAATATCTTTTGGCTAATATCCTTTAAGATTCCAATAATAATCGAACTGAACTTGTATTAGTATAAGAATTTAATTGAGAATTTCAAACGGCATCTCTGAATCTGGTTTTCTAGACAATTTTTTTGGGCCAGAGTATATTATAACAATGATTAAATATATTCCAATTAATATTCCGCCACCAATATAGAATACCATTTGAGGTAATAATCCAAGATATCCAGTAATAAATGCGCCGTTAAAATTAAAGCTAAAATGGAAAATTACAGTGATGATCAAGCTACCTTTTGTATTATTATAAGCCCATGTTATTAATATTGAAATTACAAGATTGAGGAAAATAAATATATAAAATGGTAACCGAGTTTCAACAAAGTGTAAAGGGATATGCCAACAAGCCCAAATAACTCCTAAAATCAAACTAGAATATAAAGCATTAAACTTTGATTCAAGTCTAGGTAAAGCAAAGCCTCTCCATCCTGCTTCCTCACTTAAAGGACCAGATAATAGTGTAGTTAACAGATAAAATAAAAATAAGGGAAAATTTAATCCTAATACTACACCAGGGGCGGTCCCTCCAAGTAAAAGATATATCCCGGCAAAAATTAGTGGAACTATCATCAACAAAAATCCGGCTAAATACCATTTAAAACCTACCTTCCACTTTAAAAATCCTTTCAATAAATTTTTAACTTCTTTCCAACCTCCAATTAGCCAAGAAACAACTATAGCTGATATGGTTGGATTCCAAACTGACAAAAACCAATAAACAATAAAGGATAAATCGCAAAATAATCTAAGAACAACAGTAGTAATCATTATCAGATAAGTTAATACAAAAAAGACAGTAAGTGAATACTTTTTTATAAATTCTACAAATTTCATAAATAATATCTATCTTTGATGTATATAAAATTTCTATAGGTCAATTTTCGGTGTAGCGTTAAATTATATTTTTACATAATAAGAATTATGATAAAAGGCAGTCAACACTTTAAAATTTCAAAACACAAAGAGTATTTATATGTTATAAAAGAAAACATATCTCTTGTTAATCCTGTATTTACAAATGATCCTCTTAATATGTATTTACTTTTAGGGCCTCATACCGCCTTGCTACTTGATACAGAGTGTGGATTATTCCCTATAAAACCAATAGTAAATGAATTAGTTGAGAATAGGGAACTTCTAGTCTTTAACACTCATTTCCATTGGGATCATGTCCCAATTTAGACATATTTAGTTATAGTTAAATGGTTAGCATGCTTCTTTTGAATTATGAGTAAAGGATCTAACCATTTTCTAATTTCAAAACATAAGCCCTACTTATATGTTATTAAGGAAAATATTTCACTCGTTCATCCCGTTTATACTAATGATCCGCTTAACATATATCTGCTTTTAGGAACTCATACTGCCCTTTTACTCGATACGGGTGTGAGAATGGCTTTGATGGTGAATCTTTCAAGATAGCTTAAGGAGATGAGAATGATGGAGATTATGAAATGGAAATTATTAAAAAGAAAAATTTAAGACGGATAGAAGAGTTAAAGATGATGAAGATGATAACTATACTTCTTCCTATGAAATTTATGGAAATAAAATATTTGATTAAATAAATTATAAAAAAAATTTAGGTGAAATTTGAAATGAACTATGATCTTATAATAATTGGTGCAGGACCAGGAGGTTATCATGCAGCTGTTAGGGCTGCGCAATATGACGCAAAAGTTGCTCTTATTGAAAAAGGTAATGTTGGGGGAACTTGTTTAAATATTGGATGTATTCCAACAAAAGCACTTTTTAGCTCAGCAAAATTAATTGAAAAAATTGAAAAGAATGCAAAGGACTTTGGAGTGGATATAATTGGAGAAGTAAGACCTAACTTTAAGAATGCCGTAAATCGTAAGAACTTAATTGTGAATGAATTAATAAGTGGCATTGAGACTTTAATTAAACAAAGAAAAATTGATTTATATTATGGAGCTGCCAGGATTCTTGAAGCGTCCTTGGATTATGGAATAACAATTAATATTGAAGGTAAGAATACAAACCAGATAAAAGGAAAACGTTTAATAATTGCAACTGGAGCAAAACCAACTTTAGTCCCCTCATTTAATATTGATCATAAATTTATACTTACAAGTGATGACATCTTAGCTAAAGATTTCAATAAAGTCCCAGAATCTATATTGATTGTAGGTGGTGGAGTGATTGGTTGTGAATTCGCAAATATCTTCAGTAGATTTGGGTCGAACGTAAAAATATTTGACTATCTACCCTCAATCATCGCCAATGAAGAACAATTGGTCGTTCGGGAATTAAAAAAGAAATTTAATATCATGGGTATTGAAATCTATGAAAATCGTAATATACTAAAAATAGAAAAGGTAAATTCAAAAGTTATCGCAACAACTTGTGATTCAAAGGTTCCTAAAGACCAAATTGATTCTGCTGAGAAATCTTTTCATGAAGCGGATCTTTGTCTTGTGTCAATAGGACGAAAACCATGTATTGAAGGGTTAGGGCTAGAAAATACTAAAATTGAACTTAATGAAGGAAAAATAGTCGTGAACCCAAATACCTTAGAAACTAATGAGAATGGAATTTATGCTGTAGGGGATGTTACTGGAGGAATTTTGTTAGCGCATGTGGCAAGTTATGAGGGAAATATCGCAGTATTTAATGCCCTTAGCAGTATTGGAGGGTTTGATACTTTTCCCGTAGTTACAGATTATACGATAATCCCGGCTTCAATCTTTACTGCATTTGAAATCGGATCTGTTGGATACAAATCAAAATATCTCGAAGATCGTGGAGTTAAAATAAGAACAGGTCGATTTGGATATGCTTCATTAGGAAAAGCGAAATGTATGGGTGAAGAAGAAGGCTTTTTAATGATTATTATTGATGAGGAAACAGATGATATCTTAGGGGCTTCGTGTATTGGTGTTTCAGCATCCGAATTAATCGCAGAAATCGCTCTGGCAATGAAGAACGGGCTAAGTATCCATGATATAACTAACACTGTTCATAGTCATCCTACCTTGTCTGAAATGGTTTTAGAGGCTGCAGAAGATGTCTATGGGCTTTCAATTCATAGAGTAAGAAGGAGAGTTAAGCAAAAAATTGATCTTAAAGAGGATATGATTCGACAATTTGCCTCTAGCGAAAATCTGAAAAAATATGGGCTTATTTCATTAGAACCACTGCTAACTACTGGATGAATTTTAAATAATGAATTTTTTTTATTTTTAGTAAGAAATATCTTATATCTTTGCAATTAGAGATAAAAAGATAATCTTAAAAAAAATCTAACTTTTTTCTAAACATCATAATAATTTGGTTGTTTTCTCATAGAAGTTAAGACATTTTCTGATCTAATAAAAGAGGTTCATAATAAGGGTATTTGCCAATTGTGTGGGGGCAATTAAGTGTTCAAAATTAGACTCATATCATATAGAAAAAATGAAAACCCTAATTACTAAATATTCTAATAAAAAACTTGAACGATTTAATGATTTTACCCGTCAGGAATTATAATTTCCTGATATTATTAAATCTTCCGTATTCTAATATCTTTAATTTTCTAGATACACATCAGGATTATTATTTCAGGAAATGTGGGCTTTCATTCAGTGGCAATCTCTTTCCTATTTTCTTTCAATCATTCCAAAAACTCTTGAATTTCTTAAAGAATACTCGAAAGTATAAAAAAAATATAAAAGAAAAAGGTATTTTTAATTTATATTAATCTATGGAGATTTTTTATAATTAATATAAATAAGCAAAAGGAAAACAGCAGCAGGCGGAAGAAATATTAATGTGAAAATTCCGGCTTCATGTAAACGATAGTATAGTTCTATCATGAGGATGCCAATGTTTATTATAAAAGCTCCTGTTAAAGCTGTGATATAACTAGGTTGTTTTAAGATTTTCCATGTGGTAAAAACATAAAGTAATAATCCACCCGCAATCAAAATGTATGCCCATATTGGAACATTCGCTTCTTGAAAAAAATTGGGAACTCTAAAAGCAGCTTCAACTATTAAAAAGAAAAAAGAACCCGTTATTAGCATCAACGATATGTTATACGCATTTTGATTAGGTAGAATTTCCTTGCTATAGTAATAGGCTATAAGTAGTAAAACAGAAAAAGTAATAGTAGGAAAAATTACAAATTCACTTATCCAATACAAATCTAAAATAATTGCAAAATATGCTATTATAAAAATTTCACCAATTAGTATTACAACTATTCCTATTACTTCCAAACGAAAGCCTTCTATAAGAAATAATCCTGTTAAATAAATACTGAGTCCCGTTACCACTATATAAATACCATATATCCAAACATTTTCTACTGTTAAAGGGATAACTACAATTATATTTATTAAAACGGCTATAAGTACTACGATAGTGGCGATTCCTGAAATGATTAATACTTTTTTTTTATCCATTATATTTCACGCTCTAAGGTTAATAAAGTTAAATATTATTATATCTTTAAAAATGTAAAATGTTTTTTAAAATTACTTGTTAAATTCAGACTTTTTCTAATAAAGTAAAGATTAAAGCTTAATTTTTATCTTTTAGCAAAAAATAGAGAAAAAAAAAATAATTATTCCTTTTTGCTAAACTTTTCTGTTCCTGTCAAACCATAAAGAAATCGTGTAAAGCCGTTAATAAAAAGAGAGGTTGCTATAAGGTAAATTGCAATAATAGTTTCCAAATCTGCTGCGATTACGATAATTAAATTTAGGACAATTGTAATACACCCCACAATTACAAGAAGAATTCTGAACCATTTAATAAATTTCTCGTTTACCACTCCTGTTCCTACTCTAGCTATTCCTATAATAAGTAAACCTAATGTAAGAAAGAAAATTAATAGTTCTGTTGAAAAGGTCGGATCTCCTAAGGTTGTAATAAACACTACAAATGAAATTAATATTATAATAAACCCTGAAACAAATTTTGTGGCTTTTCCTATATTACTTAGGTCCTCATCATTTATTGAAATGTAAACCCGTGAGATACCAGATATTAGTAGGATGATTGTGAATACGTAGATTAAAAATATCAGAGCTGCACTAGTGTAGAAAAATACTATTGCTGAAAGTATCATGATAATTACTCCGTTCAGAATATTTGAAGAAATAATCTCTTTTTTTGTGGATTTTTCACTCATATAATATCACTTTTTTTGTTTAAAAGGCTGATAATAATTTTTTTTATTGCTCATATGCTTATAAATCTTTAGCTTTCTTTTTAAAATAGCCTTATTCAATAAAGTATTTTAGCTTTCTTTTCTTTCATTGAAATTATTACTAATTCACAAAATAATTAAAACTCTTGATAATCAGTGCAATTCTCATTTTAGGATGTTTTTTATTAGTTCTCATTTTTATTTTGACTAACAAATTAAATAGGGCAATTTCCTCATTGCTAGGGGCAGTGATAACATACTTTGTGTTAATTTTCATTGAAGGTTATGATTTTTCTATAATTGTTGAGTTATTATTTGGTACTCCAAGCGAAGAATTTGTAAATCTACATTCTATAATATTGATTATTGGGATGATGATGATAGTTCAAATCGCTCACGAGGCAGGCACATTCCAATTTATAGCCGGAAAATTAATTAAATTGTCAGGAGGAAAGCCAGTACTTCTAATGGTTATTTTTTGTATAGTTACAGTTTTTATTTCAGCAATCTTAAATAATATTCTAACTGTTATTGTTATGATTCCGCTTACAATTACAGTATCGCGGATATTGAATATAGATCCCTCACCCTACATATTAACCCAGGCAATTTTAGTCAATATTGGTGGTACTCTTTTTTCAATTTCCTCAATTCCTAATATTTTAATAGCCACTTATGCAAATATACAATTTTTTGAATTCTTTCTAAATATCGGTATTCTCTCTTTAATTGTGTTTCTATTTACATTATGTTTTTTCATTCTACTTTATAAAAGTGAATTAAAAGTTCCATCAGAGGGAGCAAAAGTATTAAACGAATTTAATATATGGAATGTAGTGCAGAATAAACGAATGTTATACCAATCTTTAATTTCTTTAGTAATTTTAATAGTCTTGTTTATTGTAATTCCTTCTTTCTTAATACCTCCTGATATAATAGCATTAAGCATCGCATTAGTGTTAATTATAATAACAAGATTAGATCCTAAAGACATAATTTCAAAGATCGATTTTGAACTTATCTTTTACTTATTAGGGATATTTATAATAGCTGGAGGTTTAGAAATTACAGGAGTAACTGATGCAATAGGTGCGGCATTATTGAACATAGGCGGAACAAATTTCTATGTGCAACTATTAATTCTGTTATGGTTCTCTGCTTATTTAAGTAGTTGTATTGATAACATTCCAATAACAAAAGTTCTAATTCCTGTAGCAGATACGATGGCAGGAAGTGTTTCATTAATTAATAGGAATAAGTTTTTTTATAGTCTTGCTTTTGGAGCGAATTGGGGTGATAATTTGACACCATTAGGCGATAATATACTGGTTTTTAATATTGCTGAGCAAAACAAGCGCTCTATTAGTTTCAAATCTTTTTTTAAATTAGGTTTTGTCACAACTAACTACCAATTAATTTTGATTTCGCTTTATTACACGTTAGTATTTAATACTCTACTTGGACTCATTATTATTGGTACAATTATTTTTATTATTGTTATTGTTATTATATTACGCAAATTTGGTCCCAATAAGGTTAAATCTCAAATAAATAAATTTACAACAAGAATCAGAAATATGATAGTAAGGTGAGGTAATTATAGTTTTTAAAAATCTAAATAGAATAAAGGCAGCCCTTCCAGAAGTAATTCATGTTGTAATGTTTTATAATAATGGTACTATTTTTCAAACTACATTTGAACAAGATATAAATGTCCCAAAGTTAGGTGAAAATTTAGCAGAACTTTTAAATCGTGTTAGACGTGTTTATGAAATCAGCCAATTCAAAATGGATAATTATAAGAAAATCGTATTTGAAACTGATGATATTTCTGTTATAATTCTAAAACTCGGGGAAGATAGTAATATTGCTTTATTCTTCAAGAAAGAAGAGGAAAAAGATTTAAAGCTAAGTTCAATAAAAAGATACATTACTAGAATAGAAGCATTAATCGATATGAATGAAGAAGAAATTATTCTCCAAGAAATATTAACGAAAGAAGAAGAATTAAAAAATGCACTAAATCTCCTCCAATTTAAGCGGGAGAATATTCAAACCTTGGATGAAAAATTGAAAAATTTAGATGGGATTGAATACCCGGAAGAATCAAAACAAATTGAAAAGGAATTATATTCCCTGAAGGCAGATTGTGCTAAATTAGAAAAAGAAACAAGTGATATTCAAGAGGAGATTTTATGTTTAAAGCAAATTATTGAGAAATGAATCCCAATATTTTCCTTGATCTGTTTTAGCCACATTTAGCCACATCTTAGAATAAAAAGTTGTAAAGATAAGTATGTTTTGAATACTATTAGTTTTTTACCTTATGTCATATCCATCTTTTTCTTTTGAAGTAATACAGCATTAAAATGGCGATTATTACCATTATTAATATTAAGATTGGGTATCCGAAGGATTGGGAAAGTTCGGGCATATATTTGAAGTTCATTCCATAAAATCCCGCTAAAAATGATAAAGGGATGAACGTTGTCGAAATTATAGTTAACACTTTCATAATATCATTCATCCTGTTGCTTACACTAGATAAATACATATCTAACATTCCAAAAATTATATCACGGTAGTTTTCTATAAGATCCGAAATTCTAAAAATGTGGTCATAAATATCCCTTAAATAGACCTGCAAGTCATCAGTGATTAATTTTGACTGCTCTCTTTGTAATTTATTTAATAACTCTCTCATCGGCCAAATAGATTTTCTTAAATCAATTGATGATCTTTTTAAACGATAAATTTGTTGTAAGGTTTCTGGATTAGGATTTTTTATTAGATTATCTTCAATATCTTCTATATTTTCCCCCATTTTTTCTATTACAATGAAATAATTATCAATTATCACATCTATTAATGCATATAAAAGATAATCAGCCTTCATTACTCGTACTTTTCCTTTAGGAACTTTTATTCTTTCATATATCGGATTAAAAATTTCTGATTCTTGCTCTTGGAATGATATTACATAGTTATCCCCTAATATCAGGCTTATTTGTTCATGATCGAATTCATCTAGGTTCTGATTCCAAAATATATTTCTAAGTACGATAAAGATATAATCACCATAATCTTCCATTTTTGGTCTTTGATTTGGACTTAGAATATCTTCTAACACGAGGGGATGGAAATTAAATTGATTCCCTATCTGTTCAAATACATTAACTTCAGCCAAGCCAGAAATATCAATCCACTTAATAAAAGAATCTCTGGTTTTTCCAAGATCAATCTGAAAATCTCTTATTTCCTCTATATTATAGGTATCTTCATTGAATTGTGTCATTTTTATTTTAGTCTTTTCTTTTGGTTTGTCTCCTATATATTTTAAAGTGCCTGGTGGAAGACCAACTTTTTCTTTTCTTTTTGTTGATGGTAATACTTTTTTAAACGGTTTTGTTATTCCTCTCAAATTTTATTACCTTACTTTCTGATTTAATACTAAGACAATTAATATTACCAATAAAGATTCCATTAATTTCTAATGTATCAAATAATTAAAATAATTATAATTAAAATTGTTATTATCTTTAATTAAATTAAAAAGATAGAGAATGAGATATATATCACATTAAGTATGATTCTCAAATTAATAAAAAACTTAGAAGTAAATGTGTTCGTATGAAAAGAATTTATAGAATTATAATATGGATTTCAATTATAGGAATTTTTTTGTTAGTTTATTATTATTTTGGTTTTGAGCTATTATTATTGAATATATTACTTTTAAATATGGTCGCTTATGTCTTAAGATCAATATTACTTGATGTATTTCAAACTTTGATTAAAAACTTATTAGTTCGATATATGTTAATGATAATTATAAATATTATATGGTTAATATTTCCATTTTGGTTGATTTTTATTATTTCACCGATTTATTTTGTAGCAATTATTTCTTTTCTGGTTGTAGCAATATCTTTAACTTTTCAAAATATAATTAATAATATTGCTTCAGGAGTAATGCTTTTATCATCAGAGGGTTTTGAGGCGGGTGATCTAGTTGAAACAAGTGGAACTGAAGGAATTGTGAAAGAAATTACCTTAAACAACTTGAAACTAGTAGATTATGATGGATCTATCACCTATATTCCTAACAGAATTGCCTTTAATTCATCAGTAGTTCGTTATACTCATAAACCAATAAGAAAAGAAAAGAAAATAGAAATTTCTAATGTAGTAAAAAGTCTCGGAAAAATTATCACTGGTGAAAAAAAAGTAACTCGTTACATTAAAGTAGTTGAACTTTTAGGGTCAACAGATCCAGAGCTACTTGAAGAATTATTAAAACCAATATTTGACAAGTATGAACCGATTTTTGGAGTAAGACCATATTACTATGCAAATAATACAGTTAGTGCAATCGTAAATCGATTAGGTATTACCATTCACATTATTACAGAGGACCCCAAATTGATCCTAACATATTTAAATCCCTTAATAAAAGAAATTCTATTTAAAATTTATGATAAAGAAATAAATTATGGATGGAAACCTAATGAAAAAAATGATCAAGAAATAGTATGGAGGTAACTTAAAAATGCCGCCACTTTTTAACACTGATTTAGAAGCGTTAATATATCTTTTAGTTTTCGGGGTAGGCTTTTATCTTTTAAATAAGTTGTTTTCAATAACAATTGGCAAAAGTGAAAAAATACCTCTTAAGCAAAAAATTATTATTAATTTTTCTTTAAAAATTGCTGCAGTTCTTATAGTAGTATTTTTTGTTATTGAAGGATTTCCCCTCATTTCTCTAATTGACCCAACTTATACAGCCGTACTTACTGGAGCAATTAGTACCGCGATTGCATTCGCTTCTAGCGGTATTTTTTCAAATTTTTTTTCGGGAATTGTCATAATGTTAATAAGACCTTTTGAAGTTGACGATTTGGTCAAAATTGAAGGAGATAAAGGTATCATACGAGCAATAAATCTAACAAAGGTGAAATTAGAAACATTTGATAATATAATAATTGAAAAATCAAATGGGCAAGTTCTTTCTTCAAAAATAGTAAATTATACAATCAAACTTGGTAAAAAGAAGTCTTTTAAAGATTTTAAAAGTAAGATCTTTGCCCCTCAAGATATTGGTTTTAAAGGTATTTATGAAGATATTTCGAATTCTAAAAAAGAATTTGAAAATAATCTAAAAAAAGCATACGATTCCTTTTCGACTAAGAACTATCCAAAACTATATAATTTTACTTTTAGAATGGCTTTTCCCTACAAGGGATTTCGAGTTATTATCAATGAAGTAACAAAACTATGTGATTTATACAATCAGAAGAACTATTTTAGAATTAAACCCCAATTCGATATAATTGATTATAATGTAAGTATAATAGTTAAATTTCGATTATTAACATTTAGTCCACAAAAAATATATGATTTTCAGCCTAAATTCGCTAAGGATGTTTATGATATAATTTATAAATATACAATTTTGCACAAAAGTGAAAATTTATAAAATCAAAGTTAAATTTTTTAATTAATCTATCCTAGTTCGGCATAATTAACTGAATTAAAATTTATCCAGGTATTATTTCTCGCTTATATTTTTATATTAATCTATTTTCTTCGAATTTTACTCAGATATTTTTGTTTTTTTTGCTCCAATGGTTTCATATAACCAAGTAATTCATCAAAAACTACATTTTGGTGCAATTGTGGGCGAAAAATAAACTTATAATATTTTTTTTTCCAATAGAAGCGCAGGCTATTGAGATATACTAGAATTTCTGAAATTTGTTGAGGATTTATTTCTGTATAGGAAGTTATTATATTTTGCTCGGTATTAGATTCAATATTCCTTTTTAAAAGACTACCTTCTGTTTTTAATAAATAAATTGTACCGTTCAAATAAGCGTTGTGATCCTCATTATAAGTCAATCCAAGATATCTCGCATATAACTTAAAATATTGAGTAATTTTTGCACCTAGATAATTTTTTTGAATTACATCTCGATTTTTATTTTTTATTAATTTCTGTAATTCTTGGTCTTCCATCTGACTTTTGTTCTCCTGGAGAAATTCATAATATTTAACCTGTAAGGTGGTAAAGATTAACATCTCTACGTCCTGATAAAAATCTTGAACCTCAACTGCTAAAATCCTATCATCTTTAATGTGATCCCATATTATAATGAAGAGCACTGCAACTGAGACTGCTAAACTTAAATATATAAGTATATCCTGTGGATTCATAAGATTAAGATAACCTTTTCTATATTTTTAATGGATTTGTAGTATAATTTAGTTAATTATAGATATTCATTGCTTTTAAATACATCATTCATATTTTTTTAGGGAAGGAAAGCGTCGTATTACAATTATTAATAAGGATAGAACATGGATTCAAATTTTATATATAGGGTATTCTTTTTAAGTTGAGAAATTTAAAAATTTAATAAAATAACTTTTTTTTATTGTTGTATAAATTGGGAGTAGGCAAGTAGAGTAAAAGCATGGTACGAGAGAATAATATATCTGTTTATCTCAATAATCGAGAAAAGCGTATCATCGAAAAAAATGCTAAACTTCACGGGTATAGAGGAGTATCTACATTTTTACGGGATTGTGGATTAAATGTAGATATTTCAAATAAGGGCTTATTAGCCATTCTTTTAGTGTATCTCAAAACAAATTTAGAAAATTATTCTCCTGATAAATCTTTGAATTGGACCAGAACAAAAATCAAAGACGATATTAGAATTGGTGCTATGACTAAATTTGCGGGAATGCCAAAAGACAAATACGAAGCAACATTAATTAAGCTTGAAGAAACAATTTCTCAAGCAACAGAATTAAAAAAAGAGTTGAGTGAGCTATTAGTCAAGAGAGGAAAAATACAATAGATTTTCATTGTAAACGATGTGGTTTGTGGTTTCCAGGAAAACCTAATAGATTAGGTTTATGTGATTTATGTAAAATTACTAAAGAAAACGATAAAAAAATAAATTTGAATGAATGGATATAAATATCTTAAATAAATTAATTATTAATAATAAAAAAAATATGAGGTTAAATTATGGCAAAAAAAGGAGTTCCTAAAAAAGATGGAAGTGGACGTGGCGTACGAGCTAATCAGGGTCGTGGGGGCTGTGAACCAACAAAAAAAACAGGAAAACGTAAAAATAAATAAAGATATACAAAACTGTCCAAAACTACAAAAATAAAGATCAATTCAAAAATTCCTTCCTATAGAATAGAATAGTGAATATATAGTCGGAATAATGTTAAATCAACCAGATAGATTAATAAAATTCCGTGATAAAATTTAATACAAAAATTTTCTTTTTATCTCTTCTTTTTTTTGCATATATTGAATTTAAAGAATAAAGGCTTAATTATCGAATGTTCATTATCAAAGTTTTTTAGGTTTCCTAATTTCTTTAACTTAGACTATTATATTTCAATTCAATAATATAAAATGTGATTACCACTTGTTTGATAAAGATTATTTAGAAAAAATTAGAATAGAAAAGGAAAAGTGGGAAGAAAAGTTAAAAGGATCAAAAGAACGCGATGTTAAATTCGTAACTGATTCTGAAATTCCTATAAAAAGGTTATACACTCCACTGGATGTAAAAGGAGATTATTTAGAAACGGTAAACTTTCCCGGCCAAGAACCTTTTACAAGGGGCGTATATCCATCTATGTATCGTGGTAAATTATGGACTATGCGATTATTCTCTGGACATGGTACTCCCGAAGAGACTAATTTAAGATGGAAATATTTATACGAAAATGGGGAAACTGGATTCAGTGCTGCCGTGGACGCACTTACTTTTAACGGAATTGACCCTACAAATCCCGACGGTGCCCCAGAAGTCGGAACATCGGGTGTTCCGCTCTATTGTATTGATAGCCTTTTTGCACTGACAGAGGATATCCCAATAGATAAGATTAGTGTAGCATTGGTCGTAGAACCTTTTACGAGCGCTCCCGTTTGTGCAATGTATTTCAACATGGCGAAAATGCGGGGGTATGACATAAAAAATTTAATGGGAACAACACAAAACGATATTTTAACGATGACGGTCGGATACATCCCTTACAAGAACAGTCCACCAAATCATTTATTAAGGGTTGCATGTGATTTTATTGAATGGACAGTAGCTCAGAAAAACGTTCCTCTTTGGCATCCTATCAATTTTACAGGATATAATTATAGAGAAGGTGGAATTGATGCAATTCAAGAACTTGGTTTTGTATTCGCAAGTGCTTGTTCTCATATTGACAATTTAATCGAGAGGGGTTGGAAAGCTGATGATTTTGTAGGTAGACTCGCTTTTCATTTAGCTGCTCATAAGGATTTCTTTGAGGAAATAGCAAAATACCGTGCAGCTCGAAGGATATGGTATAAGCTCATGAAGGATAAATACGAAGTGAAAAATCCTAAAAATTTTGGTTTTAGGTTTCATGTACAAACCGCTGGAAGCTCTTTAACTGCCCAATTGCCTATGATTAATATTGTCCGAACAGCTATACAAGGTTTGGAAGCAAATATTGGCGGATGCCAATCTCTTCATACTAACTCTTACGACGAAGCAATATGCTTACCATCAGAACAGGCGGCTCTTGTTGCGTTAAGAACTCAACAAGTGATTGCAGATGAGACTCGAATTACCAATACAATTGATCCCTTGGCTGGTAGTTATTATGTTGAATGGTTGACTGATGAAGTCGAGGAACGAGTATGGAACTACATGGATAAAATTCAAAAAGTAGGATCCATCGATAAAGCATTGTCGACGGGATGGCTCTATAAGGAAATGCGAGATGCTTTCCATAAGAGAAGAACTCGCCTTGAGAACGGGGAAGAAATCATGATTGGTATCAATAAGTACAAGGTACCTTATGATACGGTCACCGATGTTTTCAGAACATCGCAAAAAGCTATCGATACCGAAGTCAATCGGATTAACAAATTAAAAGCAAGGAGAAATAACGCAAAACTAGAGAAAATTTTAGACAAGCTAAGAGTTGTATGCGAGAAGGAGGAGAATGTCATGCCCGTAATAATGGAAGCTACAAAAGAAGGAGCGACTGTTGGCGAGATATGTGATATTTACAGAGAAATATGGGGTATATGGGAACCACCATTAGCTATTTAATTGAGGTGTTAAGATGAGTGAGAGAAAAATTAGAGTTTTAATGTCAAAACCTGGAATTGATGGTCATTGGAGAGGTGGTATTGTAGTATCCAGAGCATTAAGAGATGCTGGTATGGAACTCATCTTCGGTGGATTTCAAAATGTAAACCAGATCGTCGAAGCAGCAATTCAAGAAGATGTAGATGTACTTGGTCTATCGATTCATAGCGGAGCTCATTTCGCATACACTAAACAAATTATCGATTTATTAAAGGAAAGGGGAGTGTTTGAAAACATTTTAATTTTAGTAGGTGGCGTTATACCCGCTCAAGACTTTCCAAAATTAAAAGAAATCGGCGTAGCTAATGTGTATGGTCCTGGCTCAATGACTAGTGACATAACTGAATTTATTAAAACACACGTCAAAAAATAATTAATTTTATTTTCTACATTTTTACAGAATTAATAATAAAAAAAAATTAAAATTATCTTACTATTTTTGGTTCTTTTACAATACTTGGCTCTACACCTAACTTTGGCTACTTCTTTAAATTATCATTGAGTTTGTCATCAATACCTGCAATTGCTTTTACCATTTTTTTTCTGGCTTCAATGTCGTATTGGGTTGTGATGGCAATTTGCTCCATTACAGGGGAACCCCCACCGTGATAACCTCCAACTTGCATGATACCTCCCGATGCAGAGCAAAGCATATCTCCGACATAACGCCAGAATTGAGCTGCATTGTGAGGTGCGATCTTTGGATTTCTAGTGATGTATTTGTTAAGATAATCCTTCAATTCAGGATTTAGGAAGTCTTTTTCGTGGGGGAAGGTAGCCGGAATACCACCTGAGATGTCGCAAATAATTTCTGCTTCCCGATATACATTTTCTCCAGTTAAACATCTTCCAACATTACAATAAATAGAATTAGGTATATAACTTCCTGGACCATAGGGAATAAATCCTAAACCAGGCATGTATACCTCTGGTTTACCTAGGTCAGAAGCTGTATAACCCGCAGCGTAGCCTAGTTCCGTGACCATAATCAATTCCGCTAACTTATGCCTGACATGGGGTGCTTTATGAACATTATTATATTCTGCAGCTAATGCAGCTGTACCTGTTATTAAATCTCCTATTGCTGGCTTACATCCAGAATAACTATGTCGATGAAATAATGCAAATAATAACGCAAGAACGCCCGCATGTTGGTATTCACCGCAGAGAAAAACTCTTTCCCATGGAATAAATACATTATCAAAAATTATATAGGAATCTGTATAACCTGGTATAAAACCTCGTTTGAAATGTTTTCTCTCTCTTAAATTGTGAATTGTGACAACTTGCTTTACACCGTCATAATCTCCAGGGACTGCAAATGCTACAGCATAATCTTTATCCTCTGGTCGTAAAGCTCTTGTAGGGACAACTATTATTTCATCAGACACAGACGCTTCCGAAATGTGAACTTTACACCCGTTCACTATGATTCCGTCGTCTCTTTTTTCTACGACACGAACATACATATCTGGGTCTTCTTGATCAGCAGGACGCTTTATGCGATTTCCTTTAACATCTGTTTGGGCACAGGCAGCAATTAAATCTTCTCTTTGAAATCGTTCCATCCATTTCTTAAAATTTTCATGATAATTTGTTTGTCCTTTATTCATTTTATCCGCTTCATAACTAACATTATAGACTGCATTTGCACCATCGCATCCCATGCACCGTTGAATACACCCTCCTACCTTCTGACATAGTTTACGAGTCATGTCTTGTTTTTTATGAAGGTCATCTGTGCTCTGGTGAATATGCGTAAATCTATTAATGGTTTCGTCAATTAGATGGGACTTAACTTTCATTAGATCAGATAATTCCTCCACCATATCGTAAGTCATACCAATTGTGTTAATAGTGTCCATCTGTCGTTCGTCTAATCTACTGATCTTTTCTCCGTCATAGTAGATATTGTTTTTCATTTTACCTAAATCGTTCATATATTGTTCTTTTGTTCTCATTTGTATACCTCTTTTTACATTTGATAAATTTGTTTACTTGATTAATCATTATTACCTTTATCTATAAATAATTAATCCCTATTTTATGAAAAATATTATGCCTTATAATTATCTTTATAAGTATTATAAATAATGTTAAAAAATAAGTAAATTTCATCTATATTGTTTTCTCCTTGTTTACTCATGAACTTAACCCATTAAACATAACAAAATCTTAATTTTACCAATCATCTGGAGTTGTTAACCCTGAACCTGTAATAAATAGCACCACACTGTCATTCGAATCAATAAATCCCTCGTCTGTTAATTTTACCGTTGCTGCAACAGTCGCAGCAGCTTCCGGGCAAACCATAATCCCTTCTGTCTTTGCAAATGAATACATAGCCTTTTTTATTTCGGAATCATCAACAGCAATCGCGGTTCCACTGGATTCTCTGATAGCATTTAGTATTAAATAATCTCCAATCGCTCCCGGAACCCGAATTCCAGAAGCAAACGAGTGAGCATTTTCCCAAGGAGTTGCAAATTTATCACCGTTTTTAAAAGCTCTCACAATCGGTTGACATCCTGATGGTTGAACGGAAACCATTTTTGGACGCTCGCTTCCTATTAATCCTAAGGTTTCCATCTCTTCAAATGCTTTCCACATGCCTACTATTCCCGTTCCTCCTCCAGTAGGATATATAATCATATCAGGCAGAGTCCAGTCAAATAGTTCCGCTAATTCTAGTCCCATTGTCTTTTTTCCCTCTACTCGATAAGGCTCTTTCAATGTAGAAACTGAAAACCAATTATTTTTCATACCTTCTTCTTTAGCAACTCGACCCGCATCACTTATCAATCCTTCAATTAATGTTAGTTCTCCACCCATATGTTTTATTTCTTTTTGAATTAGTTCAGGGGTATCTTTAGGTACAAAAATGTGAGCCTTTACTCCTGAGTGAGCAGTATAAGCTGATAACGCAGCACCAGCATTTCCCGCACTTGGCATAACAAAATCTTTAATTCCTAATTCTAACCCTTTAGAAACTGTAGCACATAATCCTCGAGACTTAAAAGTTCCAGTAGGGTTTTGTCCTTCGTCTTTAAGATAAATTTGATTTAACTTCAAATCCTTGCCAAAATTGTTGAGTTTAACATTAGGAGTCCATCCCTCTCCAAGTGTTATCCGAAATTTATTTTCTTTTACTGGCATAATTTCATGTAGACGCCAAATATTGTACACTTTCCTACTTTGAATATTCTGTTTTGAAAGAGTCTCTTTAGCTTTCTCTAAATCATATTTTGGGTATAACACTTTTCCACATGAAGTACATAGTCCATTTCTTTCATTTGCGTCAAATTCTTTTCCACAATTAGTACATATTAAATTAATGATATATGAGCGATTAGTATCCATCTTTGTAACCTCTAATTGTTATGAAACTTTATTTTTTTTGAATTTTATATCTCTTATAATTTCTATGAAAACATCGACAGAAAAACTAATAATTAAAGCAAATATCTGAACAGATAATGATTGAAGAAAAGATACAGGTTTACGGATATCGTTGGATAATTTTAATCATCTTTATGCTAGTAAATATATTTTCACAGATTTTGTGGATATCTTATGCCACCGTCACATTAGAAGCGACAACATATTATAATGTCAGTGAATTTGAAATTCTTTTTTTATCAACGATTTTTATGATAGTATATATTCCAGTTACATTTATTACATCTTGGTTCATCAATAAATATGGTTTTAGGATAGGTGTGGGATTTGGAGCTCTATTTAATGGAGTTTTTGGGTTTTTAAGATTTTTAGCTGGACCGAATTATCTTTTAATTTTATTTTTTCACATTATTATTGCTATAAGCCAACCGTTTTTTTTAAATAGCGTTACATTACTGTCCGCAAATTGGTTTCCGGAATCAGAACGTACTATTGCTACTGGTCTTTCAGTGATATCTCAACTTCTAGGAATCGCTCTCGGTATGATTTTAACACCAATTCTAGTGATGATATTTAGCTTTGAAGTAATGCTATTTATATATGGGTTGTTTTCCTTAATTATCGGAATATTGTTTGTAATTATCGCTCGAGATAGACCTCCCACACCACCTTCAATCAAATTAATTAATGAAAATATTATATTGAAAGGAGAATTAAAATTACTTTTTTTTAATAAGCGTTATTGGATTTTGATAATTATCTTTTTAGTTGGTCTGGGAGCATTTAATATGGTAACAACATATATTGAGCTTATAGTTGTCCCCAGAGGTTTAACATCTATCGAAGCTGGAAATCTCGGGGGGATACTGCTTCTGGGTGGGATAATAGGGTCCATACTGATGTCCATATTATCAGATAAATTGCGAAAACGAACATTATTAATAAAAATATCGCTTTTAATTGCCGTGGCTGCTTTTTTTGCTATATCTTTTGCGAATAATGCAATTATGTTATATATTTTCGGATTTCTATTAGGATTCGGTTTATTATCTGTTGGTCCTGTAGTATTAGAGTATGCTGTTGAAATTACAGTACCCGTTCCGGAAGCAACTTCAAACGGAATGCTAATGATGGTAGGTGCGGTTGGTGGTATTATTTTTATCTTAGGTTTTGAAGGATTTACTACTCCTTCAGGAGATTATCTCCTTGCCCTGATAGTATTATCCATCCTTTCATTAGTATCATTTATTCTCTCTTTCTTTCTTAAAGATGTAAAAAGAGAATAAAAGCAATAAAACCTTCTTTAAATACTAATCATTTATTGTTAGATAGATCATCCATTTTTTCATGAAAAATATTGTAATGTTTTTATTCGAGATTATGTCAAAAACTAAAAAACATATCTAATATTTTTCTATTTAAGTTATATATTTATACAACAACGAATCTGAGGAAGTCATTTTTTCATGGGGAATTATGATTTAGGAACTTTAATAACTAATTTTAAAAAAAAGGACAAAATTGCTTTAGCAAGATTAATTACACTTATCGAGAACGAACCTGAACGAGCACATGAGGTCTTTAAGCATTTTGAAAGCGTAAGACACGAATCTTATATAATTGGACTTACTGGATCTCCTGGAGTGGGAAAAAGTACGTTAACAGGTGCCATAGCTCAAAAAATGTTAGATGAAGGCAAAACTGTTGGGATTATATCTGTAGATCCAACTAGCCCTTTTAGCGGAGGAGCATTTTTAGGAGATAGAGTCAGAATGACTAATATTTCTTTACATCCTAACGTTTTTATGCGTAGTCTTGCGTCAAGAGGATATAAAGGAGGAATATCAAGAGCAGTATTCGACATAAGTATGTTATATGAAGCTTTTGGTATGGACATAATTATTATTGAAACGGTCGGAGTTGGTCAAGCGGAATTTGATATCTATAATTTAGCTTACACAGTTGTAGTCATCTTAGTTCCTGGTTACGGTGATGTCATTCAGATGCAAAAAGCTGGTATTATCGAGATAGGAGATATCTACGATGTAAACAAAAAAGATTTAGGAGGAGAAGATATAGCCGTACAAATTGAAATGATGCTCGATGATACTATATTTCAGAGTGGGTATCGACCCCCTGTTGTATTAACTGATGCTATAAAAGGTGAAGGGATAGATGAGCTTCTCCAATATATTTGGGATCATAGGGAACATATTGAATTATCTGGTACCATAAAAGAAAAGCAAAAAAATCGGTTTAATTATAAGATAAATGAACTGGTTTTCTCCAAAGTCGAAAAATTAGTCTCAGAAAAAGTTCTCAATAAAATTAAAATTAAGGAAATAGTAAACGATGCGTTGGATAATAACAGCTTTGGAATTTATGATAAAGTACACAATCTTTTCGAAAAGCTGAATTTCAAAATCGATGAAGATTAATACAAATTCCTCATTAGTCTCATTTTATTTAGAAATCATTTAAACTAAAAACAAGTTTTAAATACCTTATTCTCTCAAGATTAATTTTAGTGTTTTTAAAACATAGAAGGTAAAACTTAAAAACTTTTTTTCTAAATCGTGACTATGCCCCATAAAAATAAAAGAATATCTCTCGAGGGGAAAATGGATGATTGGGGTCCATTTGGCAAAAACGAAGGAAAATGGTTGATCTTTTCAATTGGAAATCCCGTAGAAGGTCATGGATATGCATTACCAAGAAATATTGACGATTTACAATCACAACGAATAGCCCATCTTATTTCATGCAAAACAGGAGGGCGATATGTTGGACATATCCCATGGGCAACTGATAGTTTTACCTCAATTGCCACGGATTGGGCGCCAAAATCAATTCCGGTGAAAGAACTAGTTAAAAAGATAATAGATTTCATAAAGTTCCACATTGAAATTTATAAAAAAATGGATTTACCTGTTTCAAGAGTTTTTATTTATTCGGGACATGGTGGAAATAATCCGCTTGTTGATTATACTAAAGAAATACAAGACGCACTACAATTAGAGAGACTAATTATATCTACAACAGAAAATATTGCAGAAGATAATATCGACAGGATGATGATAGAATTAGAGAAACTTTCTCTAGAACTCGCAACTAAGGGTGGAAATCCGAGACAGATAAAAAGAACTTTAATTAAAGTGTTACTAAGTGCAGCACATGCGGGGCATTTTGAGCATTCACTTGGAGCAGCTTTAGGAGTATTGGACGAAGAAAAGCTAAAGATTATGAATGAAGAATTGGAAAGAGATTTTGAATCTGCTCTTAATAAATGGCCACCAATTGGAGGTTTAGGCGGGTTCTTAATGGCTGGCGGAGAATATACAGAAGCTTTAGGGACAAAGGATAACGATAAATTTGGATTATGGAATTGTTTGAAGCGTTTACGCACTCTTGATAACGGTAAAATTAAAGTCTTCAAAGAGTTAGGGGAATTGATTATAAATTTGTTAGTTGAATATTATTCTGAAATAATTTTAAGTAATTAATTTTTTTGTGTATGAATAGTTAAGATCATTTTTGCTGAATTTTTTGCTAATTTCAATTACATATCAATAAATCTTTTGATAAAATATATCTTTAAATTAAATCTTAACGTAAATTCATTTATTCAATAAATTTAACAATAAACAACGTTATCTATTTAAAACGAGGTTATAAAAATGGAAAAAGAAACGATAGAGATTAAACACTCTAAAAAGAGTATGCTTTCCTACGGTTTCGGGAAGTTCATTACTGAATTCTTTAATATGTGCTTTGGGGCGTATGTCTTCTTCTTTTATGAGCGTGTAATTGGTTTAAATGTCTGGTTTACTAGTACAGGATTTATTATATTTGCTGTATGGAATGCGTTTAATGACCCTTTAGTAGGTTATTTAACAGATAGACCGTTTAAATTTACAAAAAAACGGGGAAGACGACTTCCTTGGGTTTTAATTGGAGGAATTCCATGGATCTTAAGTTATCTTCTCATATTTACTCCCCCCGTTGTAGATCCAGTGGACGGTGCTCTAATATTATTTGCATGGATCGTGATTATGACATGCTTATACGATACTTTTGCTTCAATATATGGTGTAAATTTTTATGCTATCTTTCCAGATAAGTTCCGTGAGAGTAGTGAACGCAGAACGGCGTCTATCTTAAGCACACTAATAGGCGCTCTAGGAACTGCCTTTGGAGCGATTATTCCGAGTCTTTTTATAGTGTGGGATCAAAGGGACACATATATTGTCCAAGCAGGAGTTGTAGTTATTATATGTATGATTGCTTTAGCGCTCGCAATTCCTGGTAGTCGCGAGGATCGAGAAAGAATTGATTGCTATATCGAAAAATGCGAGGAAGGAATGGAAAGAGAACCTTTTTTTAGAGAATTTAGAAGCATTTTAAAACATAAGAATTTTATGGCTTATATTATTTCTTTTATGTGTTATCAAACCCTAGTAGCAATAATGATAGGATCCGTTCCATATGTTGCAGAAGCTGTATTAAATGTAGAAGCAGGAAATGTTACTCTAATAATGGCATTTCTTCTCATAGGAATGTTCGTTTCGATGCCTATTTGGGGAAAAATTGCCGATAAAACAAACGACGATCGAAAAACAATGATACTTGCAGCAACCGTATTAACTATTGGTACATTTCCACTTATGTTCATTAACGATTATGTCATAATGATTATCTTTATATTCATTTGGGGTTTTTGTGAAGGCGGTTATTGGGTTATGTTATCACCAGTGTTTTCAAACACAATTGATGAATCCGTAGTCTTAACCGGTAAAAGAAAAGAGGGAACTTATCAAGGGTTTCAAACATTCGTCAGCAGAGCAGCATTAGTTTTTCAAGCTTTAACTTTCTCAATTATACATACAGTAACAAATTTCAATCCCAGTTCTGGAATTCCTGGTGATCCGCTTCCGCCCCAGCCACCTGAGGCCGTAATCGGAATTCAAATACATTTTGCATTGATTCCTATGATTTTCATGTTTATCGCGACTATAGTACTGTGGAGATTTTATAAGTTAACGCCTGAGAAATTAGAAGATGTAAAAAAGAAGTTAGCTGAACTGGGAATATAAAAAATTATATGGGTATATCAAATTAAACAATTTTATTTTTTTATTTCTTTCTTTTGATATTTTTATCAAATTATCTTAAATAAACTCCGATTATTTCATTAGAACTCAAATCTTTTATAGTTTAACAACTAATATCACATAATTACATACAAGAAGCGATAAAAATGAATAAATCGGATATAATTGATACGACTTATGGGAAGATACAAGGTTATAAAGAGAACGGATTAGTAATATTTAAGGGTGTTCCTTATGCAGAACCTCCAATAAACGAACTACGATTTTCTCCTCCCGTTGAGAAAAAACCTTGGGATGATGTATTGGATGCTAGTGAATATGGGCATTGTGCATACCAAGGATATTCTCAGCTCGAAGATTTTACGGGTAAACTTCAACCCGAAAGTGAAGACTGTTTGAATCTTAATATCTGGACCCCTAATGTAGATAATAAGAAGCGCCCAGTGATGTTCTGGATACACGGGGGTGCATTTATTATGGGAGGTGGGATTGATACCATGTATGATGGTTCAGCCTTAGCCCGGCGAGGTGATGTTGTAATAGTTACTATTAATTATCGGTTAGGTGCTTTAGGTTATTTATACATTCCCGGTGTTACGGTCAATGTTGGGCAACTGGATCAAATATTAGCGCTTAAATGGGTTCACGATAATATTGAATTATTTGGAGGGGATTCACATAATGTTACGATTTTTGGTGAATCTGCTGGGGGTTATTCAGTAGTTGCTTTAGCCGCCATGCCCGCAGCTAAGGGATTATTTCATCGTATAATTGCTCAAAGCGCTCCTACTATTGATCCGAAGGTTACTAAAAAACCCACAAAAAAAATAATGCGTATGTTGGGTGTTGATACCAGCGATATTAACGCATTACGAAAGATATCACCTGAAAAAATAATCGATGCACAGAATAAGCTTTTAGCTGAAGATCCCACTAATCTTCTTGCTTTTCGACCTCTTATAGATGGTGAAACATTACCAATACATCCTTTAAAGGCGTTTCAAAGTGGTGATTGTAAGGATATTGAATTTATGATTGGCACTAATCTGGAAGAGGCTAAGTTATTTACAGCTCTTGATCCGGAAATAAGTAAATTGAATAATGTAGATGGCGAAAAACTCCTAATCGGTTTTTTGGGTAGATTAGGTATAGACATTACTAAAAGTAAAACGATGATCGATACATACAAGCAAGCGAGAGAAGGCAATTTTTCGATTGAATCTAAAGAAATTATGAATGCACTTATCACTGACTTTATGTTCCGCATTTCTACAATTCACTTGCTTGAAGCGCAGAGTAAATTTCAATCCAATACATATAATTACCTTTTTACCTGGCCATCTCCAGCATTTAACGGGGAATTAGGAGCATGCCACGCTCTTGAGATACCTTTCGTTTTTAACACGCTAAATAATCCTGCGTTTAAAGATTTCGTAGGTAACAGTCCAGATTTAAATGCTATTAGTCATAAAGTTATGGATGCTTGGATTGCATTTGCTCGTACTGGAAACCCAAACTACGATGGTATACCTAAGTGGCCGTCATATGATATTGAAAAGAGATCAACTATGTTAATAGATCACGAGTTTAAAGTAGTTGAAAAGTTTCTTGATAAAGAACGAGCTGCTTGGGATGATCTTGTTTAGTAAAACTCAAAAATTTTTAATTTTTTTTTATTCTAATCTTTTTTAAGCCATTCTTTAAGTGCTGCTTTAACAGAGCGACGCATTTCCACTGAGTAATCTGCCCCTAATTTACCAAGATAGAATTGTTGCCCCATATTTTCTGCTTCTTTTACTACGATTTTTCTCTCTTCACCCTTTAACATCTCGTTAAAATCCTTTTCGCTTAACCTAGAGTATTTGTCTGTAAACTGTATAAATTTTTGAGGAAAGCGATTCGTGAGGGGAATTTTGTTTTTATCTCCTTTAGGATATCCAAAACATATCAAAGTTATAGAAAATACCCATTTAGGAAGTTTAAACATCTCACGATGAATTTCATAGTTTTCCATAATGTCTCCAATATAACAGGAGCCAATGCCTAACGCTTCAGCAGCAATTACAGAATTTTGGGCAGCAATTAATGCATCACAACAAGCAAGAAGTAAATCAGATTCTTGGGGTGTTTGAAACTCTTTACCTATTTCATTGCATTTTTCCTTGACTTTACTTAATTTAAAGTAATCCCACCATCGCTGCATGTCAGCTAAAAACAACAAAACTAACGGTGCTTTTGCAATATGTGGTTGATTGTCGCAAGTTTTTACCAATTTTTCTTTTATTTTTTGATCAGATACTTGAATAATTGAATACATCATCAAATTTCCCGCTGTAGGGGCTTTTATTGCTCCTTGGATGATTGTATCTATTTCTTCTTGAGTTAGTGGTTTAGGGCTATAGGCTCTAATTGTTCTTCTACTATTAATTAAATTTATAGTATCATTATTTAGCTCAGTCATGATATTAATAAAATTCTTCTTTAATGGGCTGTAACCATTTGAGTTTTCATAATAATTTAAAAGTTTTAATTTTCCAAGGTTTTATTTTTGTTTGATTAGATTTAAGAGAACCCAATTCTTTCAAAAGGAAATCAACTTCTTTTATCTGGTTCCCAACTAAAATTCCATCTATTTTAATATCAATTTCTTCATTAGTTGGATTATATGTCCTTAGATACAATCCTGTTTTGCGTCTCCATAAGAATACTATTGGAAGTGGGGGTTCTATAGACAAGAAGGATTGTTCTTCATCATTAATGCCTCTTAGTTCGTTTATACTAATCCCTAATAACCTAAAATAATAGGAATTCACAAATTCTAAAACCGAGAGGAAATCCCTTTTATCAGTAACAACTATAGCGAATTCATATCTCCCTTTATCGTAAAGAATGTTATTAAGTTCAAAGTTTTCTTGGTTGATCTCAAATCTTTGACTATTTTTTTGAATATAGATAATTTGTTCGCTAATTCCCTTTAGCCATATAAAATCCAATGTTTGTATTTTTCTTCTTCTTGTTTCTTCGATTCCAAAAGGATAATTAATTAGAGATTTTTGTATATTGACTTTCGGTGTGAGAATAACATGATTCTTATTATTAGTTTCAAGGATAATCTCAAGCCTATTTATTCCGCTGAATTGAACTATTTCAACCTTAAAACTCTGATTTTTAGCATTTCCTATAAAAATGTATTTTTCTTCTACATCATTGCGATACTTTTCTTTCAGCTCTAAATCGTATGGAATTAACAGAAGAAATGACAATTCATAAACAAGCTTCTCCTTATATATGACTCCTATTTTTTTAAAATTGTCTAATAATTTTAGTTCATAGAAAAATATTGGCTTTGATTTTGGTATTTTGTTATGCTCCTCACTTGTAGAATAAATTTTATACCCAAATCCCGGTACTTCAGCTATGAATTTTCGATGAAAATTTTTTTGGTGCAATGGAAAGGAGATTATATCTCTTCTTGAATAAGGAGTTGGATTAAAAACAAATAAGGTATTTGGATGTATTTCTGGATTTATTTGCTCTTTAAGAATTTCTTTGGCTATTTCTGAAAGTGCTACATTCATTTGGCTAGTACATGTATCTTGTATTTCTTTATGTATTTGAATACTCCACTCAGAAATAGTATTTGGATTTTTGGTTAGATTTATATTACGAAGCTCTTCCATACTCAGTTGTATTTGCGAATATTCTCCCGATCGTAAGTGAGGGACCACATAGCAATCGTGAGCTTGGTTAGGTAATAATTTTTCCCATAATTGCTCAAAAAATGTATCCTTAGATTCTTTGTTAAAATAGCTTAAGATACTATTCAAGATTTCAGATATACTAATAAGGATTTCAGAATTTTTATTATAAAGGAACAATTTGGATGACAGAAACAAGTTATCACTAAGACGAAATTCATCTCTTATATATTTAAAATCGCCTTCTTTCTCAGTCAATTCAAAGAACTCCGCTAAACTTAAAAATTTTCCAAAAATGTTTGAAAATTTAGACATTCGCCAGACTTCTTCTTGGTAAGGCATGTTATTCATGAAATCTTCAAGACTCGAATATACTATTTTTTTCATAAAAGGACGAGCAACAGCTTGAAATAATAAATTAGGCAATTCTTGAAAAAAAGTACCATGCCAATACTCTCCATTAAATATCCCTGATTGGTCTACGATAGCATCGAGCGAGGTGTTGTCTAATCCAATCCACCCAATGTGCGGTGAGTTAGCTGTTGGATTAATTCCTAATAAGCGAGTTCTTAGTGAGGCATATTTAATATTAAAGTTTTTTAATATTTGAGGAATTTGTGGGTGGATTGAACTTTCTGAGCAATAATACATATTAGAATCCAATCCAATTTTTTTAAGATTCTTTAATCCGTATTCAAAGTGTTTAATATTAGATTCTGGACCTATAATTAAGTTATAAGGTTGAGAGTATGAAGGGTTAATTATTTCACACTTCCCACTTTTAAACAGCTTTAGAAATTCTTCAAAATTTTCTGGATATCTTTCATTCAACCACTCTAAACAACTTACAGCTACTTCTAAATTATAAGGCATTTGATTATCATTAGCTTTTCGTATACTTTTTAATAAACGATCCAAGGAATCGCTTGGGTTATCAAATTCGCAGAATCCAATATCATTAATGATAATTCCTCCATGCCATCCTACGATATATAATAATTCAGGCACAATTACTTTATGGATAGTTGATTTAAGCTTATTTAATAGGTTTACAAATTCTCTGCGTGTAATTTCCTCATTTTGTTGGAATTTTTGCTCGATAACATCCAGCTTCCCCCTAAATTTATCACAATTGAATCTAGGTTTTCTAATGGGAAATTTATTAATGAAAATAAGAAATAAATCAAATATAGAGTTCAAAGCTTTAATATCTTCAAGTTTTATTTCATTTTGCTCATTATTCAACATGGTAAATAGATATAGCACTATTTTTAGACAAATTAAGGTAATTCTTTTTCTTTTTCAATATCAGTAGGATCGCGTCCTTTTTCTAATTGCTCAAACCACCATTTATCTGTAGAGATTATTTCTTTTGCTTTTAATAAAACAGATTCAATATTATTTTGATTAACGATGACTACACCATTAATATCACCAAATATTAAATCTCCTGGAGTTATCACTCTATCTCCACATTTCACAGGTTTCATCACATTATCTAGATCTATAATCATTCTACCTCGAATTGATGAACTTATTACCCCTCTTGCAAAAATTGGGAAATTTAAAGAAATAACTTGTGAAATATCTCGGATTGGTCCATCAACCAAACCTCCTCGAAATCCTAAATCTTGAAGTAACCTGCTTGTGCTCTGTCCAAGTCCAGCAGCAATCATTTGACCTGACATATCAACACACATTATAGGATATTTGGGAAGTTTTCTCATAAATTTGACTAAACGAGCAATAATATTCCTCTCGAGTGGTTCATCAGAGAGTATCATCTTCATTGTCCCTGCTAAGCCGAGTATCCTCGAGCCAGGCCACATTGGTCTTATACCTGCATCAATAAAACCGGGTTCAAGACCTAGCTCATCGATAGCATCTGAAACGGCGCAAGTATATAGTTTTGAATACTCTGCTATTATTGATCTAAGTTTATTCTCGTCCATGATTTTCAGAGATTAAGAAGTTATTTAAGAATATCAAAATATAATATAAAATGATACTTTTTCCATTATAAACTTATATAAATGATACTGCGACTGAAATAAAGAAATAGTAATTCTGTATAAGCTTAATAAAAATACTAATTGGGATTAGGTAATTAAGATGGATAAAAATGAATTTGATCTAAAAAAAAGAAGTAGTAGTATTTTTGAGTGGACAAAAACAACCCCCTTTAATTATGTAACAAGGGGGATCATTAAAGGGGTGGGATTAGAGGATAAAGACATCGATAATAAACCCTTCATCGGTATTGCGAATACATGGAATGAACTCAATCCAGGTCATAAACATTTAAACGAACTTGCTGAGGCTGTAAAGTATGGAATCTTGGAAGCTGGTGGTCTACCTTTTGAATTTTGTACGGTAGGACCTTGTGATGGTTGGGCTAATGGCAACGAAGGAATGCGTTATATTCTACCTCATAGAGAAGTTATTGCAGATTCAATTGAATTAATGGTTCAAGCACATAGTTTGGATGCGTTAGTTACCATATCTAGTTGTGATAAAATTAATCCTGCAGTTTTAATGGCAGCAATTCGATTAGATATACCTACAATTTGCGTTCCAGGCGGACCTAATTTTTATGAGATTAGATTCATGCCTGAGTATACTGGGATTGATCAGAACAACTACGATGACTTTGATTATAAAGTAAAATGCATTACTTGTGCGACACATGGATCATGTGAAATTATGGGAACCGCGAATACATTTCAATGCTTAATGGAAGCTTTTGGAATGACCTTGCCCAATGCAGCTACGATTCCAGCAGTTACACGCATGAAATATACAATCGCAAGAAATTCAGGAAGGCAAATTATCGATTTGCTTAGAAAAGGAATAACTCCCTCACACATAATGACGAAGAAATCGCTTGAAAATGCCCTAATGGTGGACCTAGCGATTGGCGGATCAACAAATTCCGCTTTACATCTCCCTGCAATAGCATATGAAATGGGAATTGAATTTGATTTAGAAATGTTCAACGATTTTAGCAAAAAAATACCCACAATCGCAAATATTTATCCTTCTGGAAATTACGGTGCTGTAGATTTATATAAAGCAGGGGGAATTCCAGCAGTAATGAATAGAATAAAAGAATATCTTAATCTGGATTGTTTAACTGTTACTGGAAAAACATTAGGGAAAATTATTCGAAGAGCTAAAGTATTAGACGAAGATATTATAAGACCACTGAATAACCCTGTTTTTCCCGAAGGTGGAACAGTTATACTAAAAGGAAATTTGGCTCCAGATGGAGCTGTCGTTAAGCAATCTGGTGTTAAACACAAAGATATGCTTAAATTTTCAGGTCCAGCTATATGTTATAATTCAGAAGGAGAAGTTCTTGATGATTTAGCTATGAATAAAATAGACAATGGTTCTGTACTTATCATTCGATATGAAGGTCCAAAAGGGGCTCCTGGTATGCCAGAATTGCTAGCAGTGACAGCAACTCTTATGTTAAAGAAGAAATTAGATAGAGTTGCATTAATCACCGATGGTCGATTCTCTGGTGGCACCTCAGGACCTTGTATTGGACATGTAAGTCCTGAAGCATATGTTGGGGGACCAATCGCAGTTATTAAAAATGGTGATATTATCACTATTGATATCCCAAATCGGAAACTTATTGCAGAAATTAGCGATGATGAAATCAAAAATAGGTTAAATCAATGGAATCCCGTTGAAAAACCTATTAATAGTAAAGCCCTGTTGAAATATAAAAAATTAGTTTCATCAGCAGCTGAAGGAGCTATACTTAAGTTTTAAAAAAAAAAAAAATTAAGAGAAAAAATTTATTATTTTAATTATATTCTTGCTTTTTTAGCTTCATGAATCTCTGCTAGCTTATTCTTAATATTGGCTAGATTTTCACCATGTAAAGGATATTTCCACATCGCTAAAATAATAACTGTTAAAGCTATTGCGGGAAATACGAAGGCTAAGAATTTTAATCCTAAAATTTGCTCAGGGGTAATCGCTGAAACTTCAGGTTCGTGAATTCTCCATCCAACATTGGTAAATACAAGGCTAATTGCGAGAAAAACGAATATATAGCCTACTCTCAAGAAAAAAATATAATTACCGAAAAAACTTGCATCTCTTCTAGTTCCAGTTTTCAGCTCATCTTCATCAATAATATCTGAAACAATTAAATCCTTAGAATAAAGTGATCCTCCTAAACCTATACCAACAAAGAAAAATACGATAAAGGCTAAAATAAGATTTAAATCAAATATTAATGGTAATAATGTAACCATCCAAACCGCAGAAGAAATCATCCACATTTTTCTTACACCGATCTTTGTTGCCAATCGTTTCCATATTAATGTAATAGATAAAGCTGCAGCGATAAAAGCCAGACCCAATAAAAGTGAGAGAATTATCCCTTCCTGTCCCAATACGTATTTTCCATATAGAGGAATGATTGTTGGGAGAATTGTATCAACAAAAAAATCACCCATAAAAGCAGGTATTGCCCATCTAAATGATTTACTTTTCAAAGTTGTTTTAAATGAAGTAAAAAAACCGGGGACTTCCTTATGATCTTGCTGGAACTCTGGTCTTTCTCTTGGTGTAAACTTTAAAAAGAGTAAACCGACAATTATAATTATAACTGTTAATGTAATTCCAAAAAAGGCGTATTCAATGACATATTTGGGATCTGAATAGTCTTTAATAAAAAACCCTGGAAGAAGAAACGCAAAAATTAAACCTACTATAGCAAAAACTTGTCGTATATTGTTAGCTTTCAACCGAGCATCCTTAGTGATAAATATTTCTGGAAGCATGGAAGTGAGATTGATGTCGTAAGTTGTATAGCAGAATTCAAAGAGTATAATAATAACAACAAAATAGATGAAGTTGATTGTAGTATCAGTGATTCCATAAGAAAAAGGTGGAAAAAACAGGAAAAACATTACAACGGCTAATGGAACTAATAAAACCATGATATACGGTCTTCGACGTCCCCATCGTGTATGAGTTCTGTCACTTAGAAAACCCATTAATGGGTCGTTGAACGCGTTCCATACTGACCATATAATAAACCCTAATGTAATTAAATCTAGAGGAATTCTTACTACCGTGAAATAAAATGTAAATATCAAAAATGTAAACGCTTGGTATGATGTTATGAGAGATATCTGACCAAAACTATAACCTACTGCTCCTTTTGCAGAATAATCGCTAGATAAATCATTATCCACAATAATCACTTTTTTAAAAATTAAGTTATAATATGTTATAGGACAAAAGTATTAAAAAAGCTTTAAGAATTTGAGGCAGAAAAAAATTAATAATAGTCAATATTCAATTCTGTCAATTTTTCCTTAGTTGGTATCCCGTTATTATCCCAACCTCTAAGGTTGTAATATTCTTCAAGCATATTTTCAATTTTTACAATTTTATTCTTAGTAAGACCTCTTTCCAATGGATACTGTAGTCTTGGTGGAATTCTATCGTCTTTTCGCGTAATACCGCACTTGGTATTAAAAAGTCTTTTTAATGTGAAAATTCTTTCCCCAATCTCTAAAAGATCACGAAGATTTAAGCGAATGCCGTGTAAATAATAAATAGAATCTAATATTAAATCAAAGATTTTATCAACGATTTGCGAACCTGAAGATATTGTTTGTCGGCAAATCCCTAACGCATTGTTAATTTCAGATATATTTTGAGTTATAACAACATCATTGGCAAATTCTGGTCTATCAACCGTCCTTTCTCTTATAGATATTGGTTTTGTAATATCAAAAGTTTTTTCGAAACCAGTGAATCCAGAATATGTATCATTAGCAAAACCTCGTAAATGACAAGCACCACGGTTAGATGTTGCGTATTGTAATCCAAGAGGAAATATAGCGCGTGGGTCATGCATCGGAGCTTCAAGGCCTTTGACTTCTGTTAAAAAATCATTAGATCCTTTTCCAATATGTTTTGAGGCTTTTTTTGAGCCTTGACCTAATAATTTGCCAATTCCTTCATTTTCACATATTAAGTTAGTCAATCTAATAATCGCTTCAGTATCACCCCACACTAGCGGGAACCCAACCTCACTTTCAGTTAAAATTCCTTTTTCATAGCAATCAAGTGCGAATGCAATCGTACAGCCTGTTGAGATTGTATCGACACCCATTATATTACAAATATGGTTTAAATATGCGATTGCTTCGACATCAGAAATTAGACACATCGATCCAAAAGCAGCAGTTGTTTCATACTCTGCTCCCGCTGCGTTTTCTATTTTATAACGCCCTTCGTTAATCTCAATTTCTCGGCCACAGCTAAATGGACATAGATAGCAGGGTTTATTCTTTACATGTAACCGATCAAAAACTACTTCTCCCGAAATATTTGATACTTCTCGCCATTTGTGTAATGTCCAATTCTTATGAGGAACATCACATAATCGTTCAAAATACGAAATATTATTCGTACCAAATTTCCGCAAAATTTCCGCCATAGGAGATTTTTGAAATGAAGTAAAAAGTTTCTTCGCAATTTCTTTAAATTTCTCCTCGTTAAAGTATTCGACTTTTTTAGTGCTTTTTAATGCGATTGCCTTTAAGTTTTTCGAACCCATTACCGCACCCATGCCAGTTCTTCCTACAGCTCTATGATGATCGTTAATTATTGAAGATAAAGGTACTCTTTTTTCTCCAGAAGGTCCGATACAAGCGATCTTAAACTGACTCCCCAATTTGGACTGGAGGTTATGGATCGTCTTATCTGTGGTCATTCCCCAAATCGAGGAAGCATCTTTAAATTCGTAATGATCATTATCAATTACTAAATATAAAGGGGAGTTGGATATATTTTTAAAAACGATACCTGTTAAACTTCTTCTTAATTCGGCTCCAAAGAAGCCTCCTGACATCCCCTCTCCATAAATATTAGTTAAAGGAGACTTCGCAGTTACGGAATAAAATCCAGAACATGGATATGCCGTACCTGATAAAAGGCCTGTCATAAAAATCAAGGGATTATTTTCATCTAAGGGATCATTCTGATATCCTTTTTCCTTCATTAGGAGATCGATAGCAAAACCAGGTCCTCCTAGCAAGGAAGTGATGCATTGCTTGTTAATAAAACTCTCTTTGAAAGATTGATTCTTTAAATCTACTTCTAGAATTTTACCTAGTACTTCTTGTGCCATAATAATACCAATAAAAATAGATTAGTTATAACATCTAAATAAGGATTATAGTTCTAAATGGTAATTAATGCTCATTCTTAAGTTTTAAGAGAACATGTTAGATGGAAAAAAAAGTCAATAGATTAATTTTTCTTTTATTAGAGCTCTTTTGGTAATTGATTGCTACATGGAAAAATTCCAATTTTGGGGGTGTTCCCATACATTTGTTCTAAATCTTTCACTAATTCTTGAAAATTAGTATGAAAAATTGTAGTGTCAGGATAATAATGCAATACATCTCTTTTATTGATGTTTTGAGAAAATATGCAAAACTTCTTCTTTTTCAATATCCCCTTAAATATGACTGTATCTCCCCAATTTTTATAAAGTTTTCCACCTGTTTCTCCTAACAAGGAATGAAATCCTCTTCCTTCACTAGCCGCAGTTAAAAGTACAATTGCCCCTTCCCGTTTAATGAAACTTTTTGATTTTAAAAAGAAATTTAATCCCTTTAAAGCTTGAGATAATTCCGTATCTTCGGGGTATAGGTTAAAGAATCCGATATCGAGGTTTAAATCTGGTGGTAAATTCGTTGAGTAAACATTTTTTGCTAATTCCATAGCCTTTCGATGCGCCTTTATAAAATCCCCAGCAAAAATCCCTCCTACCTTTCTTGTCATTGTAGGTATAAGATTTATGGAAAAATCTAACCCTACTTTTTTACATGTATCCTCAATATCTTTCCTTAAATCTGTTACAATTCCCAACCCTATTCCTACTCCCCTTACTCCTGCTTGATGATTTGCCTCAAGGGTTTGAATTCCACATAAACCTGGAAGAACCACTTTAGCTCCCCCCCCATACCCTGCCAAAGGATGTGGTATTACGCAACCAATCGCAATTTTTACCTCAGCATCATAATAGGTTTTGTTTATAAAAATCGGAGTATCTTTGTATGAATCTCCGATGTAAACAAGATTTTCATAGGGGTGGTGATTTTCTATTTTTATTTTGTCAACAATTTTTAGACCAACTTTTTTGATTGAATCTTGTCTATTCATAGGTCGGTGAGCGCCCAGAGCATATATTAAAGTAATGTTATCATTTGTTATTCCAGCCATGTTTAATTGGTGTAAAACTATTTCTAAGATACTTTCTGCTTGAATTGGTCTTGATATGTCTTCAACCGCAATTACCGCGTTACTTTTCCCTTTCGCTATTTCTTGAATTGTAGAAGTCCCAATAGGATTACTGAAAGCTGTTTTAATATCTTCTTGGGATAGTTCAGAAGCATCTTGCATCTTGTAGATATTGACATCCCAAGTATCTGGAAATTCAAGTTTTAAGTCTTTATCCCCGTACCAAGCTGCCCAAGGAACATTAAAGGTTTGTACCATTCTTATTTCTCACATTTTTAGAAAAGTAATTAACTCTTTCCCTTTGATAATTGAGTTAATATTGATTTTTGAATAATCCTTTATTAATCTATTTAACGTACTCTTTGAGAGCGAGAATTGTTAGAAAAGTGCACCTTAAACCTTTATAAACAGAAAATTTTCTTATTCTGTAGAAATAATTAAAAGTTGAATGGTGAATGTGAATGAGTCTTAAGAGAAATAAGATCATAAGTAAAATTACTTCGATTTCCACAAGTATTACTTCTTTTCTTATTCCTTTTTTTCAATATGTCCCTTGTACGGCAATATGGTTCGGTATAATGAGTGTCCCATTACTATCGTATTTAGCATTGTTTTTTCAGTACCCTAGCATTCTATTATATGACTTAAGATTCTTAGTCGGAACTTATGGATTCAATATCATAATGTTTGGGTTAATATTATACATCTCCTGTTTAATCTATCAATTATCACACAGGAGTCAATTAATTAAAAGGGGACCTTATAGGATTGTAAGACACCCTCAATATCTTTCTTTTATTATCATGACATTAGGGATGACAATAGTGGCATTTCAGACATCGCCAATTTTTGAATTCCCAGTTTCTTATGAAACTAGATTTAGCTTTTTAATTTTTATTTGGATTGTTGAGGTATTAGCTTACATTCTATTGGGGAAAATCGAAGAATTTGCCTTAAAATCAAAACATGGAGATGAATTCCTAGGGTATAGAAATAGAGTAGCTTTTATTATTCCATTCTTAAAAATACAAGGCAATAAAATTGAAAAAGAATAATTCGTAATAATTATACTGGAATCTAATATGGATTTTAGAGAAAGTAAAATTAAAAAAAAAATTGAGGCAATATCTACGAGAATTTCTTCAATATTCATCCCAATTTTTCAATACGTACCTTGCTTATCCGTATGGTGTGGCATAATGAGCGTGCCATTAATAACTTATTTAATTTTATTCTTTCAGAATCCCAAAATTCTCTCAAATGACCTTTATTTTTTATTTCAAGCTCCTAGTATTTATTTTATTTTTTTTGGTTTCTGGCTTTTTGTTTACTCATTAATTTTTCAATTAGCCCATAGAAAGCAGTTGATTCAAACTGGACCATATAAATATATAAGACACCCTCAATATCTATCGTTCATTTTAATGACATTTGGAATGACACTAGTAGTTTTTCAGACATCACCAATTTTTGAATTCGCAGTTTCTCATGAAAATCAATACGGTATTTTGGTTTTAATTTGGATTGTTGAAGTAGTAGCTTACATTCTATTGGGAAAGATCGAGGAAATTGCCTTAAAAGCTAAATATGGAATTAAATTCCTAGAGTATAGAAATAGAGTCGCTTTCATTATTCCATTCTTAAAATTCAAGGCAATAAAATCGAAAAAGCATACATTATAATGGCCTCAAAAATGTCGAGTATCACTATACAATCGGATAAATACAAACGCAATTTTATAACGAAGATTATCCTTTTTATTTTTTCTCTTGGTTTATTATCGATTATATCATACTTGTTAATTAAATTGTATGAAAAACGATCTTATGATCTTGATATAATCGCTCTCAGATCGCTTTTAATTTTTCTTTTAGTACCAACTCTTATCTTCGTTTCAACACTTACTGCTCTCACAGTAAAAGAATATAGAAATTATTTTATTCGACGGAGCTATATTAATGAAGGAAGATCTTATCTATCTCTTGCGGATATATTTCAAAACGAAAATCGTTTAAATATCTTAACTGAAATCCTCAATAATCCCGGTATTCATCACAACGAATTGCTCCGAAGATGTAATTTGAATAAAGGTCAATTGCAATGGCATTTAGACACATTATTAAAGCATTGCATTATTAAAAAAGAAGAATATGGGCAATATGCTATTTATTTTCCTATCACATCGTCGACAGAAGCAATTGAAGTTTTTAAAAATCAATTTGCTAAATCAAAAACTACTTTGGAAATATTGGATACTATTAAAAAATATCCTGGAATTAATTCTGCCGAGATTTCCCGCATTCTGAATCTTTCTCGTAATTCTATCAAATATCATGTTGATAAACTACTGGAAAAGCACTTAATAAAGTTAGAAAAGAAAGGACGGATTAAAGAATTGTATTTATCATATCCCTAAGATAGTAATTTTGGAAATCACTGCTTCAATGTAAAGATTTCAAAAATTACAGATAAAATAAAATCACTTTGATAATGGAACAACTTAATTATATCAAGCTTGTAAGTATTATTCATTAGATATCTCTAAACCTTAAATTCCCATTAACCATTATGCATATTCGTGGATTACTCTTTGGATTAGATAGGTGTTGCAACTTTCAGGTACTGATTTTAATTTCTAGGGTTTCGTTTTTTTAAAGAAAATTACAATAAAAACAGTTAGAACTGTGATTAAAAACACCATATTATAACCAGATATCACAGCGTTAGATTCGTGATCAAGATCTTCACAAGTATTATTAAAAATAATGTTCCCGGTGCATTCAACCTCATAAATGCATTTTTCATAAGCTGACAAAAAATTTACACAGACTGTATTTAAATCGCTGTGATTTAAATATATACCATACTCATTATCATCGGCGGTATTGCCCCTTAAGCTGTTATTGGCGGATTCTAATAAATAAAATCCCATCTCATTACTAGTGGCATTATTGCTCATCAATGTATTATTGGCAGAGAATGCAATGTTGTAACCATAATAATTATCAGTGGCATTATTGCCTGTCAAGATATTGTTGTTAGAATAATACTGAATGTTGAATCCTGCAGCTTGATTAGTAGCTGAATTGTTTATCAAGACATTATTGGCAGAATAATGAAGATAGAAACCTTGGTAATTATTATCGGCAGTATTATCCTTCAAGATGTTATTGTCTGAATACCGAAGGTAAAAATCATAATAATTATTTATAGCGGTATTACTCTTTAGATTATTATTAGTTGAATAATTGAGATAGAAACCTCCACCATTATAAGTAGCAGTATTGTCCGTTAAGGTATTATTACTGGAATAATGGAGCGAGAAACCACGACCATTATTAGTAGCGGTATTATCTGTCAAGATGTTACTATTAGAATTTTGGAGGTTAAAACCAGGACCATTGATATTGGCCATAGCAGCGGTATTGCCCGTCAAGATATTATTGTGTGAATCTTGGAGAGAGAACCCACTACCATAATTAGAAGCATTAATGGCGTTATTGTTGATCAAAATATTATTGTCTGAATGATTTAAGCTAAAGCCTTCGTCATTTATAGTGGCGTTATTTTCCATCAAGATGTTATTAGTGGAGTTTTGGAGGTTAAAACCACAAGTATTATTATGTGCAGTATTGTACCTTAACTCCCCGTTTGAAACATTGTACAAATAAAATCCATCGTTATCATAGAGCGTACCGTTAGTTACCGTCACATTTTGAATGATAAAATACAGATTAGTGTTCTGAATATCAATCCCATTGTAATTCGTAACTGTATTATTAATTATATAATTCTCAATAATGTATGGATTACTTTCCGTTCCATTTCCAAACCATCCTTCTATCCCCACTAGAGTTTTAAAGTCATCATTACCGTTAATTAAAATGGGTACGTGAATTGCCGATAACTTCGGACGTTCCGCGAAATAGCCCTTATCAGTTTCCTTTCCCATTTGGTGTGCATCGAGTGTATAAAATAAATTTGAAGTAAATATTAATGATCCGAAAACCAAACATAGGATTATAGATATTCCTATTAAAAATGATATCTTTTTAGCTATTTTTTTCACCTTTTTTAGATTCCTAAGTATGAGAAGGAAAAAGCTTATATTTAAATTTAATCCCCTTAGAATTTTTCATTTCGAAGTTTAATTAATCCTCCAAATAGGGGAGATATTAAGTTTAACTAGTTAGTAGTTTTGGAAACTTCTGCTCCATCGCTAATTCTTTCTGGATGATCTCGTTCAGTAATTCTTCTCTTTCTTTACCAGATAATATTTCCAACTTTCTAATTTTTAATGGATCTACTTTTTCTCTCAATACATTTATCTCTTTCAATGTTGGAGGTTTTGTCGTTTGAACATGGTCGGAAATGATCAAATCAAATCCGGTTGATTCTTTAATATGATCAATATCAACGCCAGGATGAATTGATGCTAACCTCATTCGTCTGGTTTTTTCGTCAAAATCCATATAGGCTAAGTTAGAAATCATACATTGTGGTCCTGCTCCACCACATATAGAATTTTCACCATTAGGGAAGCCAACTCCGGAAACAAAATCTAATTTTTCGGTTGGAACAAATGTTCTTGAATCGTGGCGAGGTGTATACAGAAAAGATCCTCGGGCGTAAAACATACTGAAGTCAGCTATCCCCGCACAACCCGGTAATCTTATTTTTGGTTTATTGTAGTCTCCAATACAAATATTGTTCGTGTTGCCGTATTGATCTACTTGTGCGGGTCTAAAAAATTCAATGGTAGTAAGCTTATCCGAAGGAAGAGATTCTAATGTACATTCTCCAGAATTCTGAAAGCGATAAGCTCTAGCTGTATTCATTTCTAAATAGAGCAAGGAAACTTGGCGAGGTTCGTCCACAAAAGTATTCCCCATAATATAATGAAATATTGAGTTTGGTGCGTGCGTCATTTTTGCTAATGTAAACGCTGCCCATGCGCAAGGAGTCGCAACTCCAACGATCATAACATCATTATTTCGAACTTCTCTTGCCATTAAAACTGTTATCATTTCATCTATAGTATAATCTTTAGAAAAATCAGTCATTACTCATCCACTCATAAATTGAGAATTTTAGTGTAATACTTATTTGGTAGAAAGAAAACATTTAAGATTTTCTAAGAGTCCACGATGTATCTTTCGAAAATGTAAAAATTGAAAAACTATTTGATATTTACCTTAATAATTATGTACATTGTCTGTTTTGATTTAGAGGGTGTTTTCACTCCTGAAGTGTGGATTGCTGTAAGTAAAGCTACTGGAATCGACGAACTTAAATTAACGACTCGAGACATTTCTAATTATGATACCCTAATGCAAAATCGCATAGCTATTTTAAAAAAAAATAAGATTTCTCTTAAAGACATTCAGGAAATTATATCGAATATGGATCTATTGCCAGGTGCGAAAGACTTTTTAGACTATATTCGTTCTGTAGCTCAATTAGTAATTGTAACTGATAGTTTTATAGAATTTGTCATGCCTTTTATGAAAAAATTAGGTTTTCCTCTGTGTTGTTGTCACAATCTTCAGACCAACGAAGAAGGTATGATTACTGATTATAAGATTCGCATAAGTGAGATGAAAAAAAAGACGGTTTTAGCTTTAAAAGAGTTAAATTACGAAGTGATTGCGGCAGGTGATTCCTACAACGATGTATCCATGTTATTAGAAGCAAAAAAGGGGATTTTGTTTAGACCGCCGAAAAATGTTATTAATCAATTTCCAGAGCTTCCGGTTGTTAATGAATACGACGAATTTAAAGAGCTGATTTCTAAATATTTAGGATTGTAGAATATGGTTATAACTATGTGCTCTAACCTTGAAA
>Ga0315553_10000124_pt1 | contig 63436 bp, 60 predicted proteins | sample SalMarSW160140MG_FD_203099 | JGI IMG/M metagenome (GOLD analysis project Ga0315553, IMG submission 203099) | Salt marsh sediment microbial communities from the Plum Island Ecosystem LTER, Massachusetts, United States - Salt Marsh Sediment SW1601-40 ...
ATTGGTCGGATGGCCCATGACATCGCCACGACTAACATCCGCCATAGTAATTCCTCTGATGCTAAAACCGATGTTATCACCAGGTTCGGCACTTGGTTGTTCCTCGTGGTGCATTTCGATGCTTCTTATTTCGCCTCGAAAACCAGTTGGCATTATAACAATTTTATCATTCTTCTTCAATACACCTGTTTCAACTCTTCCAACAGGGACAACTCCAGTACCTTTAATATTATATGCGTCTTGAATAGGAACTCGTAGTGGTTTGCCAGTAGGTTTTGGAGGGAGTTCAAATGCATCAATCGCTTCAATTAAGGTTGGACCGTTGTACCATGGAAGGTTAGCACTTTTTTCCGTTAAATTCTCTGCTTTAAGTCCACTTACAGGTACAAATGGAATTTTTTTGACTGGAAACCCTATATTTTTTAGGAGATCAGAGACTGCTTCTTTTACTTCATTATAACGCTCTTCGCTGTATTCATAGTTATCTGCTTTATTGACTGCAACGACTAATTGCTTAACACCTAAAGTTTGGGCTAAATAAGCGTGTTCTCGAGTTTGACCATTTGCTGCAATACCGACTTCCATTTCGCCTTTTTTTCCAGAAACGACTAAAATTGCTGCGTCAGCTTGAGAGGCACCAGTGATCATGTTCTTTACGAAGTCAGCATGACCCGGAGCATCAATAATGGTAAAATATTTTGAATTAGTTTCGAATTTTCGGAACGCTAAATCAATAGTAATACCACGTTGTCGCTCTTCTTTGAGTCGATCGAAGACATAAGCATATGACCAAGATTCTCTATCGTATTCTTTTGCTAACTTCTCGAGCTCTCGTGCTTCTCTATCGGTTACGGCTCCAGTTTTGACGAGCATTGCGCCCATCATAGTAGACTTGCCGTGATCTATATGACCTATTATTACCAGGTTTAAATGTTGTTTATCAGTTGGCATTTTAAATCAATTTCCTCTACTTATTATTAGGTTAGATAATTTAATATGAAATTATAAAATATAATTTTAGATTAAATGATAACTACCTTAATGATATCAAATATATATTTTTTACTATAATTTCTAGCATTAGTTCGAAAGAAAACATTAGATAAATTTGTTGAGTAAGAGTTGATTTATCTTTTCTAAAATTCTAATTAGTAAAATATCCCCCTTTACGATCTGAGTATAATTCTTCTTTATTTTTTCTTAGAAAGTCGAAAATTTGATGAATTTTAGGATTGATAATTTTTAGAAAAGATAGATTTGATTTAAATAAGAAATATAAATGAGATGAAATTTTACTAAATAACAATTAAAATTATTAAAATGTAAGGGATTTGCATGGTAAATGGATATACTGGAAAGATTCTTAGAGTGGATTTAACAAATGAGAAGATTATAATAGAAAATCCTGAGGAAATTTTCTACCGTCGATATATTGGAGGTGAGGGATTTGTAGCCTATTTCCTCTTAAAAGAATTAAAAGCGGGGATTGATCCATTAGGTGCTGAAAATAAATTAATATTTGCTACGGGCTCACTAACGGGATTTGCGATTCCTGGAACAGGTAGAAATAGTGTTGGTGCTAAATCTCCTTTAACGGAGGGTTTTGGTGAAGCTGAAGTTGGAGGCCATTGGGGTGCTGAATTGAAGCACGCCGGATTTGACGCTATAATCATAGAAGGCAAAGCAAAAAAACCTGTATATTTATGGATAAAAGATGGAGGTGCAGAAATAAAAAATGCAATTCATCTTTGGGGTAAAGTTACAGGTGAGGCAGAGGCAATTATAAAAAAAGAGTTGAGTGATCAATTTATCCGTGTAGCTCAAATTGGACCTGGAGGAGAAAACCTTGTACGTTACGCTTGTATTATAAATGATTTAAGAAACGCTGCTGGTCGTACTGGAATGGGTGCTGTTATGGGTTCGAAGAATTTAAAAGCTATTGCTGTAAGAGGGCATAAAAAACTTGAGGTGAATAATAAAGAGAAATTAAGAGCGAAAATTAGAGAATTTAATGAAGTTGCTTATAAAACTGTTTCGGGTTATTTTGAGTATGGTACGGGATCTGGTATAATGGAACAATTTGCTAAATCCGGAAATCTTCCAACACGAAATTTTAGAGACGGCAATTTTAAGAGTGCTAAGGTTTTAGATCCCGGTATCATGAAACAAGAAATAGGGCTTAAAATGGAAAGTTGTTATGCTTGTTCAATTCGGTGCAAAAAAGTTGTAGAAATTAGAGAGCCTTGGAATGTTGATCCACTTTATGGTGGTCCCGAATATGAGACAATAGGAGCGTTTGGTTCAAATTGCGGTGTGAGTGATTTAAAAGCAGTTTGCAAAGCAAATGAACTTTGTAATAAATATTCATTAGATACCATATCTACGGGAGTTTCTATTAGTTTTGCGATGGAATGTTATGAAAAGGGAATATTATCTGATAATGACACAAATGGAATAAAATTGAATTTTGGAAATGCTGAAGCAGTTGTTCAACTGGTTGAAATGATTGCTAAACGTGAAGGGTTAGGAGATATTTTAGCAGAAGGTGTTAAAAGAGCTGCTGAAAAGATAAAAAATGGAGCAGATAAGTTTGCTATGCATGTTAAAGGTCAGGAGATCCCGATGCATGAACCTCGTTTAAAGCAAGGACTAGGGGTTGGGTATACAGTTTCTCCTACAGGAGCAGAACATATGGCCAATATGCACGACACTGCAATTGCTAGTGAAGGCTCAATAGCTGTTCATAGTGCTATAGGGATTTTGGAACCACTTGAGATTGATGATTTAGGAATTAAGAAGGTTCGAGCATTGGTTTATTATACTAATTGGCGGAACTTGTTGAATGCTTTATTAATGTGCTATTTCGTGCCATGGGATTATATTGATATACCTGAAATTGTAAGAGCAGTAACTGGATGGAATACTTCATCTTGGGAATTAATGAAAGTAGGAGAGAGGATTACAACTATGGCTAGAGCTTTTAATGTCAGAGAAGGACTTACAAAAAAGGATGACTGGTTACCTGAAAGATTTTTTCAACCTCATACCTCAGGAGCCCTCGCAGAAACAGCCATTAAACAAGATGAACTTAAAAATGCGATAATCACTTATTATAAAATGATGGGCTGGAATGAAGATGGAATCCCAACAAAATCAAAATTGGAAGAATTAGAGTTAGATTGGATTTGTCAATATCTTTAGAGTTCATTATTTTTAGATTTTAGCATTCTATGAATCAACCAAATATTCTCCTTTTAAATCCTTATACAATTCATTTTTATTATCTTTTAATAATTTGAAAACTTCTTCAATAACTTTTTGAAAATTAACTTTGTTACCTTCATTATTTATAGTTTCAGTTTCAATTTTTTCTTTTAAAAATTGATCGAAAACGGAATTAATCTCATATATGTTTATTCGAGTTTCTTTAAAGTAATCTAATAAGTGATGCAAGTAATATGCTTTAACGTGTGAATTGTGGTCATAATCTTCTTCTAAATCTTTCTGATGAAAAAAATTCAACTGCTTGGCTATAGCACTTTCGTATTCCTCTGCGGAAAAATCATTTTCGCTCTCGTTATATGCCCAAGAAGTTCCATAATCGATGTTTCTATTTACAAAATCAACGATAAATTTGTCAATTCCCATCTTTTTTGCCCATTTACTGTGTATAATCCAGTTTGGTATTTTTAGATCACTTTATATTTGGTTCTATACTTTAAATTTGATAGAGATTAGTAAAAAAAAAAGCTTTTTCTAATATTTGTATAATAAAAGTAAAAAGTTATAGTTCGTTAAATTACATAGTAATATTAAAAAAAAAAAGCTTGTAGTTATCATGGTCAAGAATAGAGATCCGTTTCCTAATGAAGGCGCATTTATTATGGGGCGCGTTGTCGATATCCAAAACCAATATATTTATGTGGACTTGCCAGATTATGATGGCCTCCCATCAGAAGAAACTGCAAGAGGGATGATTCATATAAGTGAAATATCAAGTAGATGGGTTAAGAATATTAGAAGTATCGTGAGGGTTGGTCAGAGATTAGTATTGAGAGTGGTGAAAGTTGTTCCCGATAAAGGACAAATTGACCTCTCTTTAAGACGCGTCAATTCTGCCCAAAAAGATTTAATAGCAAAAGAACATAAATATGCAAATAAATTTGAGAATCTCCTGCAGTTTTTAACTGAAACGGAAGGAATTGATCTAACCTTAGATCAAGCTTATGAGTTAATAGGTTGGCCTATAAAAGAACAATTTGATTTTTATCAAGAAGCTATTGAAATACTTAAAGAAGAGGGGGAAGATATTTTAAATGAACTTAAAGATGTTCCAGATCATATTAAAGATGCTTTTTTGAAAATAGTAAAAGAAAACGTTGAGATTTCTACAGTAAGAATAAGCGGTAAAATAAAAATAATCAATAGAACCGGAGATGGAATTAATATAATAAAAGAAACATTGAATAAAGTTGCGAAGGTAATCGATAAGCCAAAAGAAACTCGAAAATTAAGTTTATTATATTTGGGTGCGCCTTATTACAGATTAGAAATTGTTTCTAAAGATTATCTCGATGCAGAAAGTATTCTTTCAGATGCCCTTGAAGTTCTTGAATCTTCCACTCAAAAAACTGATGGTTTATATGAATTTATTAGGAAGTAAAACTTAATAATTTTTTTATAGCTAGAGCGATGACGAAATACCTTCAAAAATGTAGTAAATGTGGAGAATATGGATTGATCAATGCAAAATCTGTGTGTAAACAATGCGGAGGTACTTTAATTAACCCATTTCCTCCAAAATACTCTCCTATCGATAAATATTCAAAATATCGAATCGTCTACTTTAAAGAGGAATTTAAAAAAAAGTTTAAAGATAATTAAGATAATTCGATCTTTTCTGCTATTTTTTCGTAGATGAGGATTTTAGCGTTCTTATATGGCATGTTAGCGATGTCATTTACCTGAAAGGGCCCATAATTAATAAAGTCAATCCCTACTAAAGGTGGAGAAGGATCGTTAAATCGTATAAGTGTATAATTGTATTCTACCTCCTGGTAAGGTTGATCATTCTTAACTTTTTCAAGTTGAGAGTTATTATCTGTTTCATTTGAAGAATCTTTGGTGGATTCCTCTAAAGGGCGAATGTTAGCAGGTTTTTCTTCTTCCTGTTGTAAAATCTCTTCTAGCTCAATTAGTTTCTGATCGTCGTAGAGCGCGAGCTTTTTAAGTTTTTTATACCCTTTAATCGCACTAACTAAATTTTGAAAGAATAATTTCTCTGCCTCTATTACATCATTTAGATCAATGTCTTTAAGAGATAAAGCATAATTAAGTATTTTTACTTCCCGAATTTTTAAGAAATCGTTAAATAAATAAGTAAAACCCTTTTTGTATGAAGTAAACAATGACAATTCAACTTTGGGTTTTTCTTCCATCTGATATTGAGTTATATAATTAAAATTTTTTTTATAATTATCAAATATTTTTTGGGTTAATTGAGTCAACTTAGGTTGCTCAAATTCTTTAAGCCAATGTTGATAAAGTTTATCGTAATCCTTTTTTAAATCCATAAGTCTCAAACAATTGAAATATGTTATAATAATAAAGGATAGGGCGGAATTTTATTTTATCCTAAATCGTTTTAGCAACTTCTTTACACAATAAAAAAACTGCAAAGTGGTGAGGTACTTCTATTTTTTCACCTTTGACATAGGGACCAAACGATTCCCCCTTGATTTTAGTAATTGGTAATTTATTTTCCACTATTTCTAATTTTTGGGTCAGATTCTTTTTACTTTTAAACACGATAGGATCTAATTTCTCATCAGATTCATCTAAAGGCTTAAAATCTTCAAGTTCATTTAATTCAATTTCTTGAACTTTAAATCCTGTTTTTCCATGCAACGATCCAGGATATCGTATGAGTCGATGTATGTCTATTGATACTGGCTCGTCTATTTCAACTCCTACTTGTTTAACTATTCCTCTTAGGAATTTTTTCCAATTAATTAACCCAAAACCTTCAATAGCCCAAACATTTCTTTCTCCTTTAGTGATTAGCTCTAAAAAATCATTTTTATATTTTAAAAAACTTGTAACTACATTAGGATTAAAACCAAAGTGATTTTTGTCTAGTAGCAAAGTTTCTATTACATTTTCTGGACGATTCAAAACTTCGATAATTTTTTTCATTATTTTTTGAGACCATCCAATATTTTCCGTTAGCAATCCGTAGATTATGGTAGATCTTTCATTTAATCCTAAAATTTCAAAATTTAAATTTTCTCCAGTGATGTAATCTACAATTTCTCTCCTTTCCTCACTACTGAGTTTTCTAAGCTCTTCACTTTCAATTTTAAGGTGATATCCTCTGTGACCTGAAAACGCAATTTTCATGTCTTTTTCTTCAATTCCAAAATCAGGAATAAGAAAATCAAAAACTAACTTAGTGATCTCGTTTTTAGCAGCATCTAAGCATTGATCACACACCCAACTGACTTTAGTAAACTTTGACCCCCTACAGTTTGGGCAGGTTTTAGGCATACCAGTTCCCTCCTCTCCACAATCTTTACAAATCCACAGATCGTGTTGATCTTTACATGGAGTATAGAAGTGATCAACGTCTATATCAATAATGAAATCACACCCCTGGTACTCTTTACTATTCATGTCTTGTGCATCAGGTTTTAGATAAAGAGAACCACTGGAATATAAGTGTCTTGGAGCATCCTTTATCAGATACTTTCTTAAATAATCTGGGTTATCAAAACTCATATGTCTCTTCATAAAAACTTTTTTTTCCCAGGGGATCAAACCAAATTCTCGTAAGTTGAAAGAGCTTACTTTAGGAAGATCAGATTGTTTCTCTTGGTAATATGCTTGGAATAACCTTTTTAAGTAAGTAACCTCACTCATTTATTGCTCGGCTCCCTCCAGCTTTTTATCTTCTTTTTTTTTAATATTGTTTCCTTTTTTATCTCTGTATTGTTTAATCCTGACGTACGCTAAAGGATGTTTTAATTTTTTTTTCTCTGATGGTTTACCATAGCCATATCCTTCTAAACACAGCATATCTTTATATTTCTCTTTCATACAAAGAGTAATTGATTGTAAAGTAGAACACTGATATGGAGTGTATTTTTTTTTTTTTGCATATTCTACCTGATAAATTGTTTTTTCTCGATCGAAATCTGGTAAAGTGGAAAAAACATCTACAACCTTTTCAACTGGATATTCTAATGCGAGTAAAAACCAAACTATAAAAAGTCGTTCATGATGTACTAAATTTTGTCCTTCCTCAGCTTTTTTTAAGATTTCTATTACACACGGAGGATAAAGCTTCAGAATATCTGTTTTCCCAGTGATATCGATTTTAAATGTAAAATCAAAATCTTCTTTTCTCTTTGTCCAAATACTATTGATTTTTTCATATAGCTCTTTAAATTCTTGATTTTTAAGTACTTCTTCAAGAAATGATTTTAAAGAAGCTTTATCTTCCGTCTCTTCAATAATGATTTTATTTCTAACATACTCTTGTATCAAACGCATTAAATTTCTATTCTGAATATATACATAGCCATTTTGCAATGGATTATGGGCTAATTTTCTATATTCGTCCCTTAAATTTGAAGCAAGTTTAAGATAATCAATATAATAAATAGCAAAGTTAGTTACTTGTTTTTCACGATTATCTTTTAACATTTTATTCCCAAATTGAATAGGAGGATTATAAAAATTAACTCTCAATTCCAAATCTAGACATATATAGTAAAGATCCGATTCGCTGTTATCTTTTTCCATCTTGCTATAAGCATTCTTTGAATACAAATTAGCGATTCTATTTGTTATTAACTTATTATTTAGGGCATAAACTAAAATATTAAGTAAAATGTAAACATAGACAGTTAAATTATCCTCCTTCATTTTAGGGATATCTTCCAAATTATTAAAAGCAGATTCAAAGATTGTAAAAACCCGTTCGGAGATTTGCTTACTATCGCTTTTTGAAAAAATATCAGTAATAAATTCAGAAGGTAGTTTATCAGCAATATCAGAATAATGAAGTTTTAAAGAAGGAAGCCAAGGATAACGGTTAATTAAATCATTTGGTATGCTCAAAGCTTCTCTTACCCTACCTTTTAAATTGAAAATAAGTACATATAATTGATATTGGAGTTTTTTCGATTTAACCGCTATGAGTTAACTGGTTTATTATAGTTATGAAAAAATGGGATGAAAAATCTTAGAATTCATCCATATCGTCGTTTTCGTCAAATTCAGCTTCTTCAACCCGAGGAGCTAAAAAGTAGTTTAATTCACCGCCCTCTAATAGGTTGAATATCATTTTAAGAGGATGATCCGTTTTTAATGAAATCTCTAACTTTTCGGTGATGGAAGCGATTTTTAATATTGCTTTTAGAAATGTTAGACTATAGGCACCTGTACTTGTTTCCTTAATATCGCTTTCTATCAGATCATCGACGCTTAAGTCGTATTGCATCTCTCCAATTTGTCCCGTAGAACTAAAGACTAATCCTTCGTTAGCAACCGCCTTCATGTTCAAAATTTCAGAATATATTTCCGCGTCTTTAATGGCCTCTACTAGAAAGTCGGAATCGATCACCCAATTTGAAGGATATTCAATTTTTAACAGATTATCCATTGGAATTTCTTCTCTATCCAGATCGATCAATGCTAAACTAAATGTCCGTTTACGAGTGTTTCCTTCTCTTTGCATTGTGATTTTGATTTTTTGTTCTGATTCTTTAAAGTCAATCTCAATATTGTCATTCGTGGCACTTCTTTTGAGTATTTTATCCAAATCGTCCAAGTTTAAACCGATCTTTGATTCTTTACTACACTTGTAATCGTCAAAATTCTCTTTTTTAATCGACAATTTTAACAAGCAGATTCGACTTGGGTCCATTGCAGTAATGACAAATTCTTTAGGAGATACTTTGAATTCAGTCTCATCGATGATGCTTGAAAGAGTTTCGACTATACCCTTTAATATCCTACTATTATCCAGCTTAAGTGTAAAGCTCATTATTTATCAGCACTTTAATTGATTACTAATTTATATTAATATAGTGTTATTGGCAATATTTATAAAATTCAGTATTATAGGTTTAATAAAACCTATTTGTAATTTTTGAATTAATTATTTATAGTCACCTTAAATTTTTTAAACTATATAAATAAAAAAATGCTTATAACTATGTCTCGTGAACCCGCAGTCCAGAGAATTATTCAAGAAATAAAAAGTTCCGATAGTCGTGTCCAAATAACCGGTTATATCAAGGACATCGTTGATAGTGACCATATAATTCTCAAAGATCAATCTGATGATATAAAAATTGACATTAGAAAAGTTGATTTTACTTTTTTAAAAGATGATTTAGTCAATGTTATTGGCGAATTAAACATCAACATGGAAGGTGAAAAGGAGATAGAAGCAGAAATTATACAGGATAAAAAAAATCTGAACTTTGATTATTACTTGAAGTTGTACGAGATTAAAAAAGAACTGAAGTTAGTTTAAAGGCAAAAACAAACTTATTATCTTAAACGTACTATAATCTTAATCCCTTAACTTAATCTGATTTAGTAGTTTATGCTATTTCTTGAAATGTTGATATGGATATTAAACTTAACGAAAAAGTTTATTAGATACGCTTATTTTTAACTTTTAAGGAAAATTACTATATTCTAAAAATTTAAAAATGGTTGAATTTTGCCCAGAATGCTCAAATCTTCTACGGAGACAAATTATTAACGGAAACAAAACATTAGTCTGTAGATGCGGCTTTCAAAAGGAAATATCCCTAAATGCTCAAAAAATTAAAAAAGAAGCTAGATTGAAAAAAGAGGCTTTAGAAAATAATTTAATCATAGTTTCTCAAGAAGATAAAATTTCTGTTCACCCGATCGTAAAAAAATATTGTCCTAAATGCACCAGCAAAGAGGCTGAAGCTTGGCAAGAACAAACTCGAAGTGCTGACGAACCAAGTACTTCTTTTTTTAGGTGCATAGAGTGTAAACATACTTGGAGAGAATATTAAAGTATTTGCTTATTTTTTGCTTTTTCAATGAAAATTGGATGTGAACATTCTAATCTTCGTGAAAGAGTGGTTTCACGATCTGAAATATCTCTAGAAATTTAGCGCGTAGCTATTTTTTAAGAAAGAACTTCTAAAATTTTGGTTAAAATTCGCGCTTTACCACCAGTAGATTGAAGCAGAGTCTTTCCACATACTAAACATTCTACATCTGTGGCAGAACAACCGAAAATTATTTGCTGGTTTCCACAATTTAAGCACTTAACTCTTAAAAACCTACTTTGGGGTTGGGGGATTAATTCACTATTTTTTTTTTTTTTTGGTATGATATGACACCTTTAAACTTCTTGAAGTTCGAACTTTTTAACTCTATATGATTTAGCATACTGCTTTTTATTACACTCTGAGCATTCTAATATGGGTAATGATCGTTTATTGACCTTGGCATTCTTGTGAAAGATTTCTTTTGGAAAAGACCCGTAACCCCTTTTTTTTCTTTCTAATCTTCTTCTTCCGTGATTGAGCATTCGTTCTTTTCCTTTCTTATAAAGTGAAACATTGTGCTGAGTATGAGATCTGCATTTTGGACAATAACGATTTATTGTGCGAGGGTATTTCATTTTTCAAACAACTTCAATTTAGAGTTTAATTTAATAAGTTATTTATAAATTTTAAATTTTATTAGTACTCCTTTATTCTTAATTGGAATAGCAAAATTTAATAAAAAATAATTTAAATGGTATTTACATAATTTTATTAAAACTTTCATTTAGAATTATGTCTTTTAAAGAGAAATTTAGAGAGGGTATCATATCCGCAAAAGACTTTTCGCGAGAGGATATAGATTATATCTTAAGAAAAGCTAAGGGTATGATACATAACAAAAAGGACTCAGAAATCCTAAAGGGTAAGATTTTAGCTGCTCTATTTTTTGAACCATCCACTCGAACTCGCTTGAGTTTTGAATCTGCGATGTATCGCTTAGGTGGAAATGTTATAGGATTTCATACTAGTGATGTTTCATCTATAAAAAAAGGAGAAAGTATAGCTGACACAATTCGTACTGTAGAAAATTACAGCGATGGTATCGTAATGAGACATAATTTAGAGGGAGCAGCCAGGTTGGCAGCAAAATTCGCAAAAATACCCGTCATAAATGCCGGTTCGGGAAGTGGCGAGCATCCGACTCAAGCACTATTAGATTTATTAACAATTACTGAAGAGGGTCATAATTTAGACGATTTAAATATCGGAATAATGGGGGATCTGAAATATGGAAGGACGGTACATTCATTGTCCATAATGCTTTCAAATTACGACGCAAATATCTATTTTATTAGCCCTAGAGACTTGATGTTGCGTAAAAGAGACAAGGACTTCTTACAACAACGACACGTAAAATACAAAGAAATAGAAAAATATAGAGATATATTACATATTTTAGATATTCTCTATGTCACGAGAATTCAGAAAGAAAGGTTTTCTGATATCGAAGAGTATGAAAGAGTTAAAGATTTCTATGTATTCACGAAAAAGGATTTGGAAGAAACAAAAGACGTTTTCAAAATTATGCATCCTTTACCAAGGATTACAGAAATTTCACCTGAAATCGATGGTTCTCCTAAATCGATTTATTTCAAACAAACTTATTATGGAATACCTATGAGAAAGGCGATCTTAGCAGAATTATTATCGGACTAATCTTACATTATTCTATTTTTAATTGAAACATGTTTACTTTTGAAGAAGATAATTGTGCCATTAATTCTTCTATAGGATTGTTATTTACATTACATGTAAAAACACTACCTCCATCAACAATACCTTCAAAATTTTTATATATTTGAACTTTTTTTTTTAATGATAATTTTGAATCCCTTCGTATCATATTTATACAATATTTGTTAGTGCCATTGCCCATATGATCAATACTTCTACACCAATGTTTAGAGAGATAATCACCGTTATGAGGTTGAGTAAGGATATAGTTTTCGTTGTGGTCTCTATTAATTTCGTTAATTATATCTTTCATAAAAATTAATAAATTATAAGCAAACGATTCGCTGTTTTCTATCCTATCGATCTCCATACCGCAATGAGTTTTTATGGCTTCATTTAATCCGAAAAAGCTAACCGATTTTAATGAGTTATCTATCCAACTAAGGGCATCTGGTTTAATGAAATCAGATATAATTCTATTCCATTGCTTTGAAGTAGATAACTTTTTATTTATTAACTCTTTTTTATGAGCAAAAAGTTCAAATACGGAACTAAGCTTATCTTGAACATTTTCAAAAAAAAGAGAATCATTCTGTTTAGAATTATCGGCAATTTTATGTAAATTTATTAAAATTTTATCTAAAACAACATTACTTTTGAGTTCTCCTTTAGTATTTTTCTTATTCACATTTATTAAAGTAGAATTTAGCAAGTTTAGTTTATTATTTAAAGAGAATATTATATCGTTAGAATGAGGTGAGTATATGGTTTTCCTTAAGAATTCATATCCAGACTTATTATTGAGCAGTGATGAGTAATCAAATAAAATCAGAGGACATGTAGGTCCATCATTCTGATCAATCTGATCAAATAATTTACCCAAAAAGTAAGGGATAAATGGAATTTGAAAATTCAAGTTATTAAAATCTTTAAATTCATCTGAAGAAGAGATTTCTAAAGAGAGATGAGGCTTTTGGTCATAGATTCTATTTGAATGATCCAAAACCTCTGAGTTAAGGAAATTAATAAGGGCTTCTGAACTCTCGTTGGAACTTATGCTCTTTAATAAAAAGTCTGAAAAATTACCTAGTAGAATATCTTCAGACACATATGGCTTTATCTTACCCACCACATCAAAGAAGTTAGAACATAGTTTAATCAATTCAATTGAATTGTCTAATTTATTAATGTCCACTAATTTCCGTTTTGAAAGATAAGATACGATTGAATTTGAGTCTAGATAGAAGCCCAATGGTCTTAAACTCCAGTAGTTTAAGTTCAGTAAAACTAATTCTCCAGACAAATACATGTCCGCTAAATTCTTTGGAAGCAAGTTTAGTAATAAATATTGCTCTGACACCTCTGATCCGAGTTTAAAAAGAAGCTGTTCGGGATTAATTCTGTTATTATCAAAATATCTAGAAACCTCATAAGGAGGAGTACCTAATCGAGTCAACCTATGTCTTATCTCTTCTTGACCATTTTCCAATAGAATTCCGTTTATATATTCCCTCATTAAAGGAGCTGTTAAATATTCTATATTCGTTTTAGATAAGCGTTCTTCCACTTCTTTTGAAATCTGTTTTGCTAAATGCGAATCCACTTGACCTTCCTTAATTAGATAATTTTCGATTTTACTCGAATCAAATGGTTCTTTTGAATATCTAGAGGTTCTTATCATTATTGTTTTGTTTTTATCATTTAGAATCTTTTCAATAGAGATAATATTCTTGAGAATCTGCCCACCCAAGGCACTCAAAACATATCCATCATCGGTGGTAGACATTAAATTGCTGTTTTTCAGCGCTTTTAAATGAAATGAAAAATTGACGGAATTTGGATTACTTCCTAAAACTTCTTTTTGAAGGATAGAATAGGGTAAAGGATTACTACTAAGACTTAATTTCTTTAAAATATCAATTCTTATCTTTTGACCTAATGTTTTAAGCTGCTTTTCTAAAACATCGTGATTTTTGTCGGAATTCAATTTAAGTTTAAGTCGTCATAAAGAACATTAATTCTACTTAACTAAATAATATACTTAAGAGCTATATAATAATTAGGAATTTTGTTAACCCAAAGTAAGATTTGATATATGTGGGTGATATCGCACGATTTACTTCTTAGTTTTTTAAAAGTTCTTTTTTAATATTTTAAGTTATAAAGCGTATTCAATTAAATTAATTTCCTTTCAAAGATTTGAGTTCACATTTAATATATTGTTCCATTAGCTTAAAATAATTTAATCTAATTCTTTATTACATGAATTACCGATAAACTAAAATGAGATGGATTAAATTCATTATCTAGTCCAGTCAGTTTAATAACTAAAGTAGTTTAAGTAAACAAGAAAATTTATAGCGAGATTTGAATTAGGGTTCTAAATTAGATTTCCCTTAACGAGCAGAAACTGCTATTCTTTCAATTTCTTCCTTTCTTTTTATAGCCCTTGATTCTTGACTATCATCTGCTGCTAATATTAGTTCTTGAGCCAAATTAGTTGCAAATTGTTTCTCGTTTGAATGTGATCTTGCGCCAATAGTTTGGATTAAATACTTAATCGCTAAATCTACTCGACGTTGTGGACATATATCTACAGCGGATGCATAGCATATACCACCCATCGCTATTTTCCAAAAATATAAATATCAGTAATAACATAAATAGAGTAGTTTTTATGAATTCAAAGAAAATCCGTAAAGTCATATTGAAAACTCTTTGGTCGCTTCGACTAAGTTTGAATTTAAGAACTCTTTTAAAGTTAGCTGTAAAAGAAGAATTAAGTAGGTTATATGACCTTGGACTGAAGAAGGAATGGAATACGCTCTACCATCGATTTCATAAGTCTACTTTAGAATGTGGCATGGGGGCTGGTTGCGTTTCATTTCAAGAATTAAAAAAACAAGGATTCGATCCTCAAGATCGTCCAATCCCTCAGGATCTTGTCTGGTACCTTGGCTGGAAAAATGGTATTGCGAAAACTGTTTTGAAGTAAGTAAATTAGCTGAAATAACTCATAAGGATTTTGATGATCCTGTAACTAGAGAGTGGGTTAAAAAAGAGTTTGGAATTTAATTAGTAATAATAATTTATCTAGCCGAAACGGAGATTCTTTCTATCTCGTCTTTTCGCTTTATCGCTTTAGATTCTTGAGAGTCTTGAGAAGCTAATGCTACCTCCTTAGAGATATTTTCAGCAAACGCTCTTTCGTTTGAGTGAGAATTTGAACCAATTGCTTGGACTAAATATTTGATTGCTAAATCTATTCGACGCTGTGGCGATACATCTACAGCAGACGCGTAACTTATTCCACCCATAGCAATACGTGTCGTTTCTTCTCTAGGCGCGGAGTTACATATTGCGTCAATTAATACTTGAATTGGGTTTTCACCTGTGTTTAACTCCAATAAAGTAAATGCATTTTCTAGGTTTCTTAAAAGTTTACTTTTTTTGCCAGAACTATATGAACTTTTATGTCCTTTAATTTTACTACCTATAAAACCGGGTGCTAATAATCTGTTTACAAAACGCTCAATAATAGATATTTTAGAAGTTTTCCAAAAGCGTTTATGCTCGTGTCTTCCTGCAGTATGAGGAATTATAACTGGTCTCAGATTAATATAGCTTTCCAAAGTCCAATCTTTAACTTCAATATTATCAAATGACCACTTGTTGAAGAGTTTAATATCTTTTTTCGCTTTGCTCATAATTTAAACCTATCTCATTGGTTTTTCTTTTCTGCCTGAGAGTAACGCTTGTAAGCTTACACCATTTACCATAACTACTCGCCATCGTACACCAGGTAGATCACCTACTGCTCGGCCTTTAGCTCCCCCAATTCCTTCCACAATTACTCTATCATGTTCTTCGATGAAATTAAGGGCACCGTCTCCCGGAAGAAAAGCAGTGATACTTTTTCCATTCTTTTTTAGCTGAACCCTGACGCACTTTCGAATAGCAGAGTTAGGTTGTTTACTTTCTCTCCCTACTTTTTGAAGTACGATACCCAATGCTTGAGGAGATCCTTCCATAGGGTCAACTTTCTGTTTCAACTTAAGTTTCTTCCTTTTGTATTTAGTTTTACTCCATCTAAGCTTCTTTCTGTTATTTCTTAGTTTTCTAGCCGAATAGAGCCCTTTTGGCTTTGACATAATAAAAATTTTTAAAATATTCCTTATTGAGATATACCTTAATATCTTCCTTGAAACTTAAAATTTTTGAAATTAGTAAAATAGTGACCTAATTTTTTGTGTTAATTATTACATTATCAACCTCAAAATGACGTAAAACGAGTTCTTTTACCTTTCTTATCATTGAACCCTCTTTACCGATGGCTTTTCCACGATCTTGAGGTCGTACAGAAATAATCACGGTTTTTTTTTCGTTTCTACTTTCTTTTACTTCTATGTTTTGAACTATGATTGAATTCTTAGTAGTATTTAATATGAATTGAATGAATTGTCTGAGATTTTCTGACCAGGGAATCACATCAATCTTCTTTTGAAGCTTAGTCATAAGATCTTTCACATGTTCCCCAGCTTTACCAATTGCTTTCCCTATGTCTTCTTTTTTAACTAAGAATATAATTATTTCTGAGTTATTTTCGGGAGATTCAAATATAAAACAGTCTTTAATAATAGCGCCAGAAATGTTATTGAAAAGCGATATTAATTCCATCGATTTTCTGTCGAGTTTGATATTTCTACGTAACATCTTAAAACATTCCATTTAGTCTTTAATTATTTTTAGCCTTTAAAGTCATTAAGTCTGAATCTCCAAAATCGTTGATTCCAATAACGGAGATCATGTATGGTTTGCCCATTGCTAACCCTAGATCCCACGAAGAACCTTTATACTTGTGTATAAATATATTGTTATTTATAAGAGAATTATAATAACTTAATTGGGCTTCCAATTCGGCTGGACAATTATTTGCGATAATGATCATCTTAAAAGGATTTTGTCTTAGTTGCCTTAGGACTTGGGTTTTACCAAAAATCATTTTACCGGTCTTATAAGCAACTTTTATATTAGTATCAATATCAAATTCTTTTACTTTCTTTCGGGATAAATCGATTGTATCGCTTATCTTTATGTTTTTCCTTGCCATCGTCATAACTAGCTGTATCAGTTTTAAAAATCAAAAATAACGTAATTAAAAAAATACACAATAACTTAAAATTTTATCGCATATTCTCCTATTTCTTGCTTTCAAGAGTTAGCTTTTAAATTTAACTTTAACATTTATTCTCTTATTATTGTTTTAAGAAGCGTTAAAACCGTTGATTAGGACTATAATTCGTGCTGTATAGGTGTTTTTTATATTATTGTTTTTTTCCTAACTGTTCTAATATTTTGAGGTTAGCGTCTAAGTCGAACATAACATTTACTCGACCCGTACCAATCGGGGATATCTGACCAATAATTACATTTTCGGGAATTCCAAGTAATTTCTCTTCTTCACCATACAATCCTGCATCTAGTAACTGATTTACTGTGACTTCAAACGCAGCTCTAGCAAATACACTTGATTTAGAACCTGAAATTCCGTGCCTTCCAATTGATTGAATTGAGCCTTCTACGCACATTAAATCTGATAAAATAATGAGGTGCCTTTTATCAACATCTAAACCTTGTTGCTCTAAAACTTTTTGAGCCTCTCTAATTATCATTTTTCGAGCTGCCTCGATTCCATAGAGTTTTTCGATTTCATGGATATGATTTGATACCGTTCTAGTAGTATCTACACCTTCGATTTGAACGACGCCGTGCATATTTGTTCCTTCGGTTTTAATAACCCACTCCTTTTTATCGTCGGTTGGGGTTAATAACCCTCTTTTAATGCCACGTACACCTTTAACTACTTTTTTAAGTATCTTTTCTCTTAATTTTTGCAGATTCTGAATATCTTCTATTTGAGGATCGATTATTATAGAATTACCTTCACGTTTAATTGTTCCCTTCTTTTTGTATCTTTTTAATATTTCTGGAACAGATTCTATATCGATACCACGTTTCTCACAAATTTCGGGTATTAAGTTGATAACGATGTTCCAGTTAATAAAATCTAAGTCAACATCATGAGTGATTTGTTCAATGCGAACTTGTTCTATTCTTTTGTGAACTTCAATTGCTTTCTCTTCGCTTTGATTATACGGTTCTTCTAAATAAATTGTTTGTTGAGGCGTACTTGGAAAGCGTCGAGCATCTACTATTTCTATGAGTCTAGGAAGACCTTGGGTTACTGAGAATTCTTCTACACCCGCGTAGTGAAATGTTCTTAAAGTCATTTGTGTTCCTGGTTCTCCAATACTTTGAGCGGCGACTGTTCCAACAGGTTCATGAGTTTCGACAATAGCGTTATTAAAATTAATATAAATCTTGTTTAAAAGGTATTCCAGCTGTTCTTCTTCAAGATCTTCATCTTTAATACGATTTCTGATTTTTTCTATGAGATCAACAGGAATACCATCTTCTTTGAGTACTTTTAAATTTTTCTCTAAAATTACTTGAGTTACTTTTCCCATTTCATTTGACCTTTAAAAAATTTAATATATTATCCTAATCTTTCTTTTTTCCAGTCTAAATATCCTTTTGTGAGTTTCCCTCTCCATTCTGCGTTTTTACTCGTCTCCATGTTATACAATTCCCTCAATTCTTCTTCACTGAGCGCTTGGTCTTTTTTATCTGCTTTTTCTTGTTTTTCAGGTTCATCTTTGGCAGTTTTTTTGGGCGTAGATTTTTTAGCGGGAGGTTTTTTAGTTGTTTCTTTTTTAGCTGTAGTTTTAGGTTTTGGAGTTTTTTTGATTTCCTCGCGAATTTCGTTTAAATCAAGTGTTTTAGCTTTGAGCAGAAGAACTTCAAGATTTACGGCTTCTGAATGATCGGTATGCATAGGATCTATACCGTCGTCACCATAACGGAATTGGATAATATTTTTATCACTATTCCTTACAGTCCCATCATTTTCGATGATCATGTCTTGTAAAGCGTTTACCAACCGTCTTTGCATATATCCACTAGTAGAGGTACGAACTGCAGTATCTACTAGACCTTCTCGACCACCCATGGCATGAAAAAAGAATTCCTCTGGATTTAGTCCTTTTCGGTAAGAACTTTCGACAAAGCCTCTTGCTCGAGGTGTTAAATCCTCTTGTTTAAAATGTGGAAGAGTTCTTGAACTATATCCTCTATTGATTCTTTCACCTCTTATCGCCTGTTGACCCACTACAGCGGACATTTGGCCCAAATTTAAAATATTTCCTCTAGCTCCCGATTTTGTCATAATGACTGAATGAGCTTCATCTCCAATATGGTGAGCTGCGGTTTCTTCAGCCATTTTTCTCGCTTCTGCTAACACTTGTCGAATTCTAAGTTCAAGTGTTTCGCGCATAGAACGTCCGGGGGCTCTTTTCAAAACCGTCGTGTCATTTTCGTTAAGCGCTTTGATTAATTTATCTGCTTCATCATCAGCATCTTTTAGGATTTTCTGAATTTTGTCATAAGCTTTACCAGAGACAAAAACTTCATCCAATCCCATTGTCATTCCATTCTGACGGATAACGTACAATAGCATTTTTGTGGCGCTGTCTAAGAATAGTCTCCCTCGTGCGTTTCCATGGTCTTTAATTACGCGCTGTAATATACTATTAGATTGCATAGCACCGAATGAGTTTTCGTCAATAGTTCCCGTTATGAGAACCCCGTTTTTAATTACTACATAAGCATCATATTCACAACCTTCTTCCTTACAAATTTCACACTTCTTACAAAATTTCGATTTTACTTTTATATTCAAATCGTCCGGAAAAAGAGTACTAAAAATTTGCTTTCCCGAATATAACTTCTCAGGATCAGTTTTAACAGGAATAATATCATCTAAACTAAATTCTGGTTTAGATTCAAAGACATCTCCCAAATAGAGCAATTTCAACGTGTCTTTTCTGTTATAAACTGAGTCTACACTAGTAAATTGAAAAACAGAGGAAATAAAGTCTTGAATTCCTCCTAGAATTGGACCTCCAAATCTCGGAGATAATATGTGTTCTTGCACTTTCAGTAGCAGTTCGGCTTCAGTTCGAGCCTCTTCGCTTTGTGGGACATGCAAGTTCATTTCATCACCATCAAAATCGGCGTTATAAGGTGGACAAACGGTTAAATTTAACCTAAAAGTCCGACCATCCATTATTTTAACCTCGTGAGCCATAATAGACATTCTATGAAGGGAAGGTTGTCGATTGAACAAAACTAAATCACCATTAGCTAAATGTCGTTCAACTGTATATCCTGGAGCAAGCATTTCTGCAATAATTTTACGATTCTTGACATATCGTAAATCTATCCTTCTACGATCGCTTCTAATTATATAATTTGCTCCTGGATGATTAAAAGGTCCATTAAGAACGAGTTGTTTCATTTCTTCGATGTTCCAATCGTTTATATTTGTAGGTATGGTTAAAATTTTAGCAATTTCCATTGGTACACCTACATCATTAATACTAATGAAAGGGTTTGGAGAAATTACGGAGCGTGCGGAAAAATCGACTCTTTTTCCACTTAAGTTGCTTCTAAACCTTCCTTCTTTCCCTTTTAATCTTTGTGTAAGAGTTCTTAACGCCCTCCCTGAGCGATGTCTCGCTGGTGGAATTCCAGAAACTTGATTATCGAAATAAGTTGTAATATGATACTGAAGTAATTCCCATAAATCTTCTACAATTAGATGAGGTGCACCTGCATCAATATTCTCTCTAAGTCTTTGGTTAATGCGAATAACATCAACTAATTTGTGGGTTAAATCATCTTCAGATCTAATTCCACTATCTAACGTAATAGATGGTCGAGCACATACAGGTGGAATTGGTAATACTGTAAATATTACCCATTCAAGTCTCGCATTTTCAGGAGCTACTCCTAAAATCCTAAGATCATTATCCGTCATTTTTATAAGACGTTCTAGTATTTCAATAGGAGTAATCCTTCGGGAGCCCTTAATTTCTTCTTCTTCATAAAAAGTAGTAGGTTTTTCAATTACAATTTTTTTCTTTTTTGCGCCGCAATACGGGCAAACTTTACTTTTTCTTGCACGCTTAAACACGATCTTCGTAGCATCTTCATCACTTTCAAAGAAAATTCTACGGTGCTTTAATTGTTCTGTCCTGAATAAATCCATTTCTTCTTCTGTTAACATTAACCTTGAGCATTCAGGACAGATGCTTCTTAGGACTTTGAGGACTTTTTTCGCATAGCCGACATGGATAACGGGCCTAGCTAATTCAATATGACCAAAGTGCCCCATACAATTACTTACAAGGTTTCCACAAGTTTGACATCTCTGTCCCGGCTCAATAGTCCCTAATCGTTGGTCCATAAGCCCACTAGGAATAGGTAAACCATCTTCATCATAAGTATCTGCCGTAATTATTCTGGCAGCAGACATTTTTCTAATTTCGTCCGGACTTAGCAATCCGAATTTTATTTTTTCAATTAATTTAGTACGACTGAATGAATAACTCATAAATCCAAAATAACCTCAATTTTTGAATTAATACAATAAAACAATAAAGAATAAGTTAACAAGTTCTGCACTATAAAGGAATTAAGCAAGCAAATATTAAAAATTTTTCGGATTAGGCATTTTTTTATCTATTCTTTTATTACTTTATATCAAGTAGTATATTTTATAGATGTATTCACTCAAGTAATGATGAAGATAGAGACGTTATTTAAAAGTAAATTAATGGTGTTCTGCATTCAAATATTAATTTTACTGATATTTAGCGTGATATTTAATTATCGGATTCAAATTGATTTTGATTTGAGTACTGACCCTCGAGCAGGGGAACAACATTTTATTATCCAATTTCTTGCAAATATAATTTTATATAACACAACTTTTGGTTTTTTATACATAAGCATTACATGGGTAATTATATCGTTATTACCTATTCTAATTTTTAACAATTACAGAAAAGCTTATTCAATGAATTTAACAACTTTTTTTTTCCCTAATTTCTTTTTTTATGTTTTCTATTGGAGGTATTCAATAACATCATTTAGCTCTGTTTTACCAACTTTTTTAGTCGAAACTATCACGCTAGCAATTACTATCCTAATCATTTCCATAGGGTTATCATTACTCTTTAAATTAATTAAAAATTTTGAAAATGACGAGGATAAAGTAAATATGACAAAAATAGAATTAAAAAATAGATCAGAATGCCCTCAATGTGGAGCTAAATTCGATTCAAAACCTAAATATTGCTATAACTGTAATAGTCGTTTAATAGAAGAATTAGGTGAATAAATTGGAAGATTTTGATAAGATAGCCTTCTTAGATTTATTGTTTAAACCAAAAAATGTACTTATATACGATGCAAAGCCCAAGATTTCTTTTTTTATAGATGGATTTATTAGACAAGGATACAATTTAGAAAATCTCTATCTAGTTTCTACTAAAGTTGAAGAACTTTTAGGCATTAAATGTTTAAAATCTGTTGATAGTGTCCCTGTTAATTCGATTGATCTCGTTATTTTGTCCGTTAGAAGAGACGATTTAGTTAAAGAATTATCAGACCTTTTATCTCGTAAGATAGTTAAGTTTATTCACATTTTTACAGCGGGTACTGGAGAATTTGATGAAAAAGGTGTTAAAATTGAAAGGGAAATTAAAGAAATTCTGAATGCCTATCCCTCTACGAGATGCATAGGTCCAAATTGTATGGGTTTGTATTGCCCACGAGGAAAAATAGCATATTACTCCTCTTTTCCTACTGAAAATGGGACGGTAGGATTAATATTTCAATCTGGAGATTTACATTCTAAGATGGTAAAGTTTAGTGCTCGAAGATATAATTTAAGATTTTCGAAAGGGGTAAGTATAGGAAATTGTATTGATATTCAAGTTTCTGAACTCTTACAATACTTAGATGATGACAATGAAACGCAAGTTATTTGCGTTTATTTCGAAGGTTTACCTGCTTTATATAAAAATGAGGGAAGAAGGCTCTTAAAAGTATTAAAAAATATGAAGAAACCCGTGCTCTTTATGCGCGGAGGTAGGACTGAGAGAGGTCAAGCAGCAGTATTAACCCATACGGGATCCTTGGCTTCAAAAGGTGATATTTGGAAAGCAATTTTTAAACAGACGCCAATTATTGAAGTTCCACCATCTTTAGATGAGTTAATCGATTATACCTACCTATTTTCCACACACACACACAATTATAAGGAAAGAAAGAAAGAGGTAGAGTATCCCAAATCCAAAAATGTTTTAGTAGTTTTGTGGTCTGGAGGTTTTGGAATTTTAGCTACAGATATTATAACGGAATTAGGTTTGAACCTACCGATTATATCAGGAAAAAAGTTAGACGCTCTAAAACAAATATACCCTATTAAGATTGGTAGTTTATCTAATCCTTTGGATATGCCTTGGATCATTTCAAGTAAGGTTTATTTGGAGGTTTGTAAGGCAGCAGTAGATGATACTATCGATTTAGTATTAGTAGTAACTGATGCTTGGAAGGATTTGGATGATGAAAGATTCAAAAATTTTTACAGTAATTTACTTGGAATTAAAAAACATGTAGAATCTTTAGAAAAAATCTTTGTGATTATATTACCCCAGTATCCTAGCGAGTCACGGAAATTAATATCCAACAAACTAAAAAACGACGGATTTTTTGTATATAACTCAATAGAGAGCGCAGCAAAGTCATTTTTGAAGCTATACGAATATGGGAAAAAGAGGAATATAGCTTTATGACTGGAGAATTAATCGCAATTTTAGCAGTCTTAACTTTTGTAGTATCAAATGTGCTCTTTCGAAAAACTGAGCGTGATGCTAGCCCTGCATTCATTAACTTTTTTCGCACTGCAATTGGAACTATAACATTTATAGTGCTCGCTGTTGTTTTAGGTATTTTTACATATATATTCTTATTACCATGGTATTTGTGGATAATAACATTCCTAAGTTTTCTTTTTGGACAAGTAATTGGAGACACAGCATATTTTAAAGCGCAACAAGATCTTGGTACTACGATTACTTTAGCGATTTCCATGACATTTCCTTTATTTACCATTATTCTTTCATTAATTTTTCTAAACCGTGCTTTTGAATATAAGATAATTCTATCGATTGTTCTTATTGGGGCAGGGATCATAGTAATAGGGAAATCTAAAATAAATGCTGAAAACAAAAACTCACAAGATTCGGAAATTCACCCTCAAAAATTAATTTCTTATACGCCTTTAAAGTCAATTGTTTACGCTTTAATCGCTTCGCTTGGATGGGCTATTGGTCTTGTTATAATAGATTATGTGACGAATTTAATTGATCAAATCTTAATTACAAATGGAATAAGTTCTATTATTAGTAATGTAATTCGCTTTCCATTTGCTCTTTCAATTTTGTTGGTAATGGTTTGGAGAGAAAGCAGATTTGGGAATAGTAACCAAAAAAAATGCTCATTCAGAAAACCTTCTCAAACATGGCTAATTCTGCTTATAGCATCTATTATAGGTACTTCTCTAGGAGCATATTTATACACTGAAGCGGCTCACACAGCGGGAGCCATTGTTATGTCATTAATAGCGAGTGCAAGCCCGTTATTTTCGCTTCCACTTACCTATTGGTTAAATAAAGAGCGGATTACTAAATATGGTTTTTTGGGAGTAATTTCTACAACTTTAGGAGTAATTGTGGTTATAGTATAAAAATTTACTCATAATATTGCTCAAATAATTTCAATTCATCTGAAATCGCTTTTAATTTAGCCATTTCTTCATTAGTTGGAGAATCCTCGTCGTAGATATCGTAAAGGTTTAAATTGAGATTTTTTCTTACTTGCCTCTCTATTTTATTTATCTTCTGTTTTGTAGCAAAGAATTTAATAGTTTTAAATTTTAATTTTGTTAATTTTTTTGACCATTCTTTAGTAAAATCTCCTTCTTGGATTTCTTTCAATATTTCTTTCATCATAGGCTTTAATGGTAGTTTTCTAAATCGAATACCCTTGCTCATAGCACCATATTGACTCGTTTGGGAGTGAAATTCAACCTGTTTAATTAAGCCAATATCAGCCATTTTTTTATATGTGTAGGACATTTCATTACTCATATACATTTCGATTAACACGGCTTCAGGAGGGTAACCCGCATCGATCAAAGTGTATATTGAAGACAACAAAACCCTCCCGAACGCAGGACCAAACGCTTGTTCGTTAAACAAGTCAAGTTCCGCTTCTTGTTTAAAGCTGAGCATAATAGCTCCCTTTTTCAAAGTTCCTATCCCTTTAGCTAAAGCAAGTAATATCTCTCTTGCATTGCCAGTGAAATCTTGTTCGATGGCCACAAAGCTAAAAAATCCTTGATTGTTTAGAAAATTTTCTCTGACACCCACCCCAATCATCCTCGGAGCTAATAACAGAACATCAACATTATCTGGAGGTAATAGTAAATTAAAACCAATGTTATACCCACTTGCAAACACTATGGCAGAATTTGGTTTAAGAGAGGGGCATATTTCCTCTTTAAATATGGTATCCATCAATTCATCAGGAACGAGAATAAAGGAAATATCAGATTTCGATACGGCATCCTTAATATAATAAACACTAAATCCGTCATTTTTTGCGACTTCTTTATATTTATCTTCTATATTTCCGATTATCACATTTAGTCCTGAATCCCTTAAATTAAAAGCTTGAGCACGACCTTGGTTTCCATATCCTATAATGGATATAACTTTTGAGCTTATAAAACTTAAATTTCCGTCAGATTCGTTAAAAATTTCGATCATCTTATTATCCTTTTTAGTTTTTGAATTAGGATATCAAACTAAATTAGAATTTTTAGTTTAAATAAGGTATAGAGAGTTCTTTAAAGCAGTTTATCGTACGTAAAACCATGAGTATCCAAGATTTTCCTAGTCATCTCTACGAAAATTGCTCTTATGTTATAGTTTTTCTTTGCAGAAGTCTTAAAGAATTCAACATTATTATGCTTTTTCGTAAAACTTTCTATAACTAACTCGTCAACTTTTTCTGTTTTTTTTACTAAATCACTTTTACATCCGATTAATAGCTTTAGCGTTTTGCTTTGATTCTGTTTTGTTAGATGTTCATACCACCAGTCCAAACCAAGCAATGTGCTATTTAAGTTGAACAAGCTGAATACCATAAATATTCCATTTGCGCCATTAATATAGTAGCTAAACATTTGTTTAAATTGTTCTTGACCACCAAAATCCCAAAGAGAGAGCCTAACAAATGTTTCATTTCCGTTTACAATAATCGGAATGTCATATGTGTAGAAATCGATACCAATGGTTAACCGCGTATTCGCATCGAAAGTATCAAAGCACAACCTTCTCGCTATACAAGTTTTTCCTACACCTCCTTGACCCAGCAGGCATATTTTAAAAATATAGTAGGGTTGTTCTTCACGCTCAAATGACATTAATTTTCAACTACTATTTAAATTGCTTTATAAAACTATTAGGTTATAGAATAAACATCATTATAGGTTTTAAATCTTTATGTAATAGAGAGAAATTTTTATTATCGAATTGAAATATAGGAATTATGAACGAAAAAAATATGTTTCCCGATTATCAACCAAAGATCACACCTGATACTATTGAAGATTATCTAAAAAAGCCAAGTAATGTTTATAGTATCCTTGGAGAAATCAGAGAACCTAGCATCAATAATCTAAAAACTATTATCACTTATTTCTTAAAATATAAAAAAGCCGCTGAGAAAAATCCTGGAGGTACCCAGAAGGGAAATATTGCGCTTGGAGCAGATGAGGATCAATACTATCCTTCGGAAGATGAAATGTTAGCTTCAGAATTAGGAAAATTAATATTACAAGTTACTAATTCTTACTCCAAACTGCAAATGAAGACTTTAAAATTAAAACATCAAATTGAGACTCAGCGATTTAGCTACCACGAAATAACTTTTAGACATGTGGATGTAATGGGATCAGGTCGATTCTTTTATGCAGAAAAAGCTACTAAGGAAACAAAAATTGAATTGTAAGACATTGGAAAGGATTTCAGAGCAAAAATTCTTAGGATAACATGATTTACTTATGAATGAAGATGGAAAGTTAAACGATAAAAACAAAACAATAGAAAGGATTTGGAAGATTAGAGATTATATTAAAGAACTCGAAGATATAAAAGATGGTATCTTACATTTTTTAAACTCCCGTAAGAAATTGGACGAGGTAACTAAAAATTTATGGATTTCAGATGTAAAAGATTTTTACTATAATACCATGTCCGCTTGGGAAATGCTAAATAGCGCTTCAAAAGGAAAATTAAAGTATTTAGAGAATTCTAAAAATTTTTTACACCTCGCAAGAGGTCGATTAGCTAAATCCATAAGCGAATTAAAATTCTATAAAGAAGAGATAGTATTTAATCTTATAAAAGAAGTTGAAATTAGTTTTGAGAAATGCTGGAACGCTTTTCATTTTGAATTCGAAAGATTAAAACCAAATAAGAAAATAATTAAGCCTATCCCTAGAATTATTAAGGTATCTAATTCAGAATATCATCTGCCTTGTTCAGTCTGCGGTAGAATTTCCGTCGAATATAAAATAGGTTTTGGTCGGTTCGATGAAATTGAATCGCTTGTTTACAGTGGCATTACGCATAGTAGATCATTAAGAAAGGATCTTGCGAACGAGCTGTTTGGAATTCTGAAAAAAGAAAATTTTCTAGGAGTTCATCAATTCATGCAAAAGCATCACTCTTTCGAAGGATTGGATGCCTATTGTCCTCAGTGTGATAAAATATATTGTTGGGAGCATTATAGCGCAAGAGAAGAATATGACGACGGTTTCTACGATTGTACTTACGGTGAATGCCCAAATGGACATCGAAGGATGATTGATGATTAAAATAATCTTCTTTTACCCTTTTTTGATAATTCATAAAATAAAGATTTAAATCTATTATCTTGATTTTGAGGTTAGGGATAATTGAAAATTAGGAATACTTTTGATACAGAATATATTTATCTTTAAATCAGGAGTCGTATTAGTAAACCATAATTTTGGCCAATGTCATACCTAGGGTAGGGATATTAATTTGGTTTCAAGTTATCTTTACGCATTTCAACAACTATCGGTAGAAATAACTGGTACTTCTATAAAATCTCTGAACTTTGAAAAAATTGCCTTCCACTTTTATAAGGATCCCTACGACTCTAATGTGTTCTATGTTATTGTAACTGATGTTGACGACGATCTAGAAGAGATAAATTTTAAAATTCATCTAATTGCTGAAATTTTTGATCAAAACTATAAAGAAAACCTGCAGGAATTCCACGGAAATGTCGGTACTTTTAGAAATTTTGGAGATATCCTAATTAGTATGGCCTTAGCAGAAAAAGGATTGTGGAGGGGGGATTAGAGTGCGAAAACTATGCTCACAACGAAGTTTTTAGCGAAATTGGTAAAATGATTGAAGTTAAGGAGAGAAAACTTTAAATATGGATCGTCCAATATATTTAAATCAATCAAGTATAATTTAATCCAATATAAAAAAAAGAAATTAAACTCAAGATATTGAAACAAAATATACTGTTATATCGAATTATTTTAAAAAGAGGTTGAATAGTATGAATGTACTAAGATTAATTGCATCTATAATTTTGACGAGCATTAGTTTTTTTATAGTATTTCTAGGTGTGTTTCTTGGAATTAGTATGGGGTATGCATTTACAACACCAATAATGGGGATTGTTCTGGGCCTTTTGTGCCTTAGTTTGGGAACGGTAGGAATCCTATTCATGATAGATGCAATCAAAGAGAATTAATAGTAAGAAGCGCTTACGATGATATAGAGTGTTAGTAAAAAGATCTTATCTGAAACGAAATAATAACTAAAACTTTTTTTCCTTCTTATTTTATTGAGGGGAGATTGAAGCAACTCATCATTTTTCCTTTAAATTCGGAATTTTTAATTCTATCAGAATTAAATATTATTAATAATTCTTAGAAAAAAAAATCTTAAATACTAATAGATTTAATCTTAAAATTCAAATAAATGAAATTAGAATTTAAACTAAAAATATAACAAAAACAAAAAAAAGAAAATAAAGAAATTTTAATAGTTTTGAGCTTTCTGGAAATCGCTGATTTAGATTAAATTAATAGCGATTTTCATATCAGCTTGAGTTACTTTCTTACGACCAGAGTGTTTAGCGATATCTAAAGCACAGCCAGTTAAAGTTTTGGCATATTCTTCTAAATAATCCATTAACTTATCTACTGCGGCTCTACTTACGATTTCTGCTCCAGCCTTTTTCATTAAAGCCCGTAAAGGACTCCATGCAAATGCAGCCATTTTTTTATTCCTCCACTAATTCTAAAATTTTTAAAATTTTGTTTTAAATTTATATTGGTAATTATATTTAAATTGGAATTTCTTATATTTAAATGTGTTGGTTGATCATAGATTATTCGATTAATTATATCTCCCAATTCTGGTCGACAAAAAAAAATCTTATTGATAAAAAATAATTTTTTTACTAGCAATATCAGATCACTAGATCTGATCAAATATTGAGTTCAGATGATACGGTTGATCAGTTAATCAATATTAATATAAGACTGTTTGGTAAAATAATTTAACCAATGAATTAATAATCATTATGTAAATAAGATTCTATCATATCGAAATTTCTTTTTCTTGACTTTTCCTCATTTAAAGGGAATCTATTCAATTTTCCCAATAAATTGGGTCATTTAAAAGAATAGATTCAAGAACTGAAGTTCATATTCCTCTTATCAGTTACGTTTTTTAGAAATTATTCCTAATTTAAAAAAAAAATCTCAAGAGGTAAGGTTTATAAAAAAAAGGTATTCTAATAATATCCAACGTAGAAATTATGAGTGGAATTTCCAAACTCATGATGTAGTTATTCACGATGTCACTTCTAATGAGTGTGTAAAGAAAATGCATTACAAAATACTTGAAACGCTCGTACTTAAGGATGGTTTTAATGGACCTTCTATTATTTAAAATTTAAAAGAAAAAAATCTACGTGTAATAAATTCCAATCAGTACAAAATGTTTCTAATCTTAACATTATTTAATTTTGGCGAAACTGATTTAAATTGTTTTGAATGACTAATTTTGGAAGGATTTATTGATCTTTCCCCTCTCTACTTGTCCAAGTTTAGTTTGGCGTCTGTAGAGTAAAAAAGAGCTACTAATAATGAAAATTAATCCAATTATCAAATAGAATACTGAAAGAATATTTGGGGGCATCGATATAAATATAATAAAAAAAGCTATTACTGGTATTACCTGAATCGGAACGCTCGTTAAAGGTACTAAAATATTAGCTTGGCCATATTTAAGCGAAATTTGTCCTATAGTAATTCCAATTGTAACAATCAGGAGAAGGATTATACCAATTATAATTCCAAAAATAATTTCATGTTCTATTATAATTCCATCAACTACATGAGTTACAACTGTAGTTCCAGGACTCGCCCAAACCGTATTCAGAGAGAGAATTAACCCCGCTTCGATTGCCATTATTAAGCCTTTAGACTTCTCGTGTTTTCTACGTAATATTTCAAAAAGAAATGCTAAAGAAAGAATAACAATCGTAAACACAATTATTCTTAAAATAAAACCAGAATCAAGGATATTGAATGTAAAAACATCAATTGATAAATTACTTAGACCAAGTAAAGTAACCCCAACAATCATTAACAAGATACCAAAAATTTCTTCTTTCCCTAATTTTTCTCTTAAAATTTTAACGGAACCCATAGCAAGAATTATTAATCCTACAGACATTAGACCTGGAACAAGGGCAGGTCCTATAAAAATAATTGCTATAAAGTAAAAAACAAGTCCACCAATAACAATTTGCAATAGAAGCCCCATGAACCATAATGGGCTTTTAACAAGACTTCTGATAAATTTTGGGTCATTGGAGTGTTTATTAATAACAGACTTTTGAATAAGAGCTCCGATATATACTACAATCCCCGCTAAGAGTGCGAAAATAATTCCGATAAAATAAGTTACATCAGACGTATTTTATTTTCACTTTATTGGATTGAATAATTAAAATATTTTATTTTCTATTCTTAATTATTTTTTCTATATTTTTTTAAAATAATCGATTTTTAAAGATGACTTATAACATGAATAAACGTCCTTTTAACAAGCTCAAACCAATCTCGTTTGAAAATGTTAACATTAACGATGAATTTTGGTCAAGAAGACAACAGATCAATAGAGAATTATCAATTCACCATCAGCATCAAATGTTAGAAGCAGATTCTCACATAGATAATTTTAGAGTTGCTTCAGGAATTAAAAAGGGAGTTCAGATCGGTGAGTTTTACTTTGATTCCGATTTATATAAATGGCTCGAAGCAGCTAGCAATATCTTACTCACACACAATGACGCTGATTTAGAAAAAAAAGTTAATGAGATCGTTGATTTAATTAAAAATTCTCAGACTCAAGATGGATATGTTAATACTTTTTATTCTACTAGGTTTTTACATAAAAGATTTACGAATATTTATCTTATGCATGAATTATATTGCGCGGGTCATCTTATCCAAGCTGCAATTGCCCATCAAAATGCAAGTGGAAGCAAAGACTTAATAAAAGTAGCCATTAAATTCGCTGATTTACTTGTAAGACTATTTTTAGACGGAAAAAGAAAAGGTGTCCCTGGTCATGAAGAAATCGAAATGGCTTTAATCGAGTTATATAGAATAACAGAAAATTCAAAATACTTGAGTTTAGCTGAAGAGTTTATCAATCGAAGGGGAAACATTTCTAATTTTAAAACTTATGTTATAAATCAATATTTAGACATGATTTCTACCATTAATTCAGCAGAGAAAAAGAATCAAGAGTATCAGAAAGCAATGAAATCAACGCTTTCTATCACCGTGAAAGAAAGTGAGGTAGCTGAATGGGTTTCGAAACTTACTCTAAAAGGTCAATTAATACTCTTCAAAGAAAACTTGAACGGGAACTATATTCAATCAAATATTCCAGTAAGAGAAATTTTCGAACCAGTTGGGCACGCTGTTAGGGCAATGTATTTATTTTGTGGAATTGCCGATCTTTATTCTGAAATAGGAGACAAAACATTATTAAAAGCCCTTCGTAGAGTATGGTTGAAAATGGTTAAAGCCAGAATGTATATTACTGGTGGAATTGGATCTGAAAGAGGCACAGAAGGTTTTAAAAAAGATTTTGCTTTAAAAAATGAAGATTCTTATTCTGAAACTTGTGCTGCTATCGGGAACATGATGTGGAATCTAAGAATGCTCCAAATAACAAACAACTGCAAGTATGCAGATTTAATAGAGTTAATAATATATAACGCGATGTTGGTTGGACAATCAACTAATGGTATTAAATACACATACGACAATCCTTTAGTTTCACATGGTAAAGATATAAGATTTGAATGGTTTCGTTGTGCGTGTTGTCCTCCTAATGTTGCTCGAACTATTAGTTCTATAGGTAAATATATTTATAGCACATCAGAGAAAGGTATCTGGATTCATCAATATATTGGGAATAATGCTAATATTGACTTCGGTTCAAACACGATTAAAGTAAGTCAAAAAACTGGATTTCCATGGATGGGTGATGTAAATATTAAACTTAATTTAAGTAAGAGTCAAAAATTCTCGATATTCCTTAGAATTCCGAGGTGGAGTATCGAAACCGAGCTAAAAATTAATGGTGAACGATATTATAATAACTTATCTAGCGGGAAATATGTGGAAATTATAAGAAACTGGTTAGATAACGATAATTTGGACATAACTTTCAAAATGAGAGCAAAATTTGTCGAAAGTGACCAAAGAATCAAGAACAATAGGGGTAGAGTAGTGATATCTAATGGCCCCTTAATTTACTGCTTAGAACAAAATGACAATAAGAATTTCGATATATTTACGGCAATTATTAAAAAGGATCAGGATTTAAGTGTTATGTTCGAAACAGATTTGTTAGGAGGTGTCAATATCATTACTGGGACAACTAACGATGGCAGTAAATTTACTGCAATTCCGTATTTTGCATGGAATAATAGAGGGGCAGATAATATGCAAGTTTGGTGTCTAGCAAGTTGATTAGTCTAAATTCATCTCTTCAAGAAAAAAAAATAACAATTTTATAAAAAATTCAGTTTATTAATTAGGTTTATATCTTTCAAAAAGAGTTTCAGTTATAACATCAAATGACCTCTCAACATTTTCACCCGTTTTAGAAGATAATTCTATAAATGAAGATAAATTATATTTTTTAGCAGCTAAAATCCCTTCCTCCCTTGTAACAGCTCGGAATTCCTTTAAATCCACTTTAGAACCAATTAACATAATTGGAATATCTCCAGCATGTTCTCGTATGATTTGAGTCCAATCAGGTAAATGGTCTAAAGACAAGCGATTAGTAATGTCATATAAGAAGAAGGCAGCGTTTGCTCCTTTGCAATATTGATGTAGGAGAAATCTAAATCTTTCTTCCCCGCCAAAATCCCAAATTTGCAATTTTACTTTTTTCTTATTAAAATTAGTTGTTTTTGAATAAAAATCTACTCCAATGGTTAATTTAAGGTCATCTAGGAAGAAACCAGAGATATATCTAATAGTAAGAGATGTTTTCCCAACAGCCGCGTCCCCTAGCATCATTATTTTCCAAGTAAAATCGTAGCTTGCCAAATTTCTTAACCCATATTTATAAATGGTTATTAATATTTTTCTGAACTCAAATATTTAATATTGATAGGTTTGACCTAATTATATTTATCTTTCTAAGATTTTTTAAATGTTTGTTTTTATTTATTTTTCAATACTTTTAAACCTTTTAGCGCAATGAACCTCTTCTACTCAAAATATTAGAAGTAAAATATTTAAACTGGAATGAGCGATAGAGCTTGGGAGTAGAGAGCCTTTAAATGCGACGAAAACTAATGATAACAGAATACCAAAAGTGAAATAATAACCAAAAAAAGTTATGATTGTAGTTAAAGGTACGAGGAAAGGAGGAACGTGATATATTGCGAACAAAAATGAAGAAAGAATGATAGAGTAGATTAACTTTACTTTATATTTGCTTTTGTTGATGACAAATCCTCTAAAAAACGCCTCTTCACAGGGACCAATAATGATGATCTGAATTGTTATAAGAAGTGATAATTGAAGAAAATTAGGATTTATCGGTTGGGTAGAAATCGCGTTACCTATACCATCTTCAATAAATTGTGCTCCAAAAAGATTTTGAATTATAAATCTCATATAAAAAGTCATTAATAAATCACTAATGAAGAAGAAAAAGATTCCGATTAATGTCCCAGTAAAAATTTTTAATATTATATTTTTAATTTTTGGACTTTTTACATAAAAACCAAGTTCTTTAACTTCTACTATGAAAGGGATTTTTTCTATTTTTGCGGCAATTAATGAAGGAAAAAGAATGAATAAAATTTCAGCAAACGAGATTAAGAACAATATATTCGGATCTGTTCCTAAATTAATTGCCATTTTTAAAGTGATTATCTACTAATTCTAATCATAAAAATTATTAATTTTAATCTCTCTTCATTTATTTAATTACCTCTCTTCATTTTAAATCTTGATGACAGTTAGAAATAATGCATTAAATCAGAGGAATATAGACTTTAATTCTAATTCTTTTGACTCAACTAGCTCTGTTGACTTCGGTTTTACCAAAGAACATATTTTGCTAATAAATTTAAAAAATATTGCCCAAGAATATATTGAAATCGAACGAATAAAGAAAAAATTTGTAGAAATACTATTAACTAATCTTGAAAATCTGAATTTTGAAGAATTGTTGAAATATCCAAGTTATGATATTAAAGAAGATTTTATTAGAAAACCAATTTCGGCATCTAACATAAGAGGACTAAATGTAATAAGTGTCGATGGGAGCTCTGTTGTAAAAAAATTCATGAATGTAGATTTTTCTTTCTTAAAAGCTATTGCTGTGAAGTACTATTTTTATGAAAATCAATCATCTCGAATAGAATACTTTCCTGATTTAACAGGGTTTAATAATTATAATGTCCAAGGAAATTATTTGAATAGGGAGGAAAATGCAGTAGAAGCCAAAATTTCAATGGAAATGACTTTTATGGAAATTAATCTTTTAAATAAATTAATTGAAAAGAAGAGCGAAGTTGACATAATTATTTTAGATGGTTCAATCGTAATAATGCCCATCAATCTGATATTTACTAAGGATTCCGAAATTTCTAAGAGATATGATAAATTATTAAGGGAATATCAAAAACTTTATTCTAATTGCATTGAGAAGGGAATAATTTTGATCGGTTCGATAAAAGATACACGTACATCAGCATTAACTAATCTATTAAGAAGCACCATACAGATGTTAAAACCTAATGCTACGAATCTATCTGATTTCACAAAAATTAATTATCGTCAGATTTTAGATTACTTTTCTGATTTGGATCTATACAATAGAGTATTGCGGAAAACAGAGAGAAGTTGCATTTTCAATTGTAAAAAAGAAGTAGATAAAATAAGGGATACGGGGATAAAAAAAGAAATCCCATACTATTTCCCTTTTAATTTTTATGCGTTCTACTTGAAAACTGCGGCTTATGATACTCCATGTAGAATTGAGTTTTTTATGGATGAACTATGCAATTTAGAAGAAGCATCAGAAAAAGCTGATTTAATATCTTCAATTCTCCTACCGATCTCAAGCTTAAATGAATTTTATGGACTACCAATACCTCAAATCGAAGCACATAAAAGAGCTGTATTCAAACCCCAAGAAATCGATCTATTGTTTAATAGTTTATCTAGAACATTGAATGTTCATGGAGTATCTTTGTTAGAAAAACGTAGAACGAGGAGACCCTTTTAATAAAACTTTAAAGTCCTTCCAATCGGTTCAATATTATATCTTCAAAAAACATATGCTTTTTATTTAAAATTCTATTCCGAAACCCTCGAATTTCCAACTCATCATTTAATTGACTTAAATCTGCTAAACTTGAACTAATATAATAAATATAATATTTTTGATCTGAATTTAAAAAATTTTTCACTTGTCTTATAAATTCAAGGAATACATCAAAACCATGCTCTCCTCCATCCCAATTAGAATCACTACGCCTACGAATAATACCGTCTTCTTTATAGCTAATAGATGGTAAATAAGGGGGATTAAAAACAATAATATCGAACGAGCGTTGAAGACTCGGCGGAAATTTTCTAAATAAATCAGATTTGATAAAAGTAATGCTATCCTTGTAATTTTTTGTTCCCTCGTTTAATGTTGCACATCTGATAGCAGCATCTGATATATCCGATGCATATATTTTAGATGTGAATTTCGATAAATATTTTTTAAATTCTTGAAGGAATAAAGCAATTATTCCAGTACCAGTTCCCATATCTAAAATCTTTCTAATTGACTTGATTGGTAAGCCATCAAAGAAATTTTCGTTAACTTTTTTTTTTAAATAATCAATAATTAAATAAGTATCATCGGAAGGAGGATATACATTTTTAAAAGTGTAAGGAATAATTGGATCTGGAAAGAGATTAATATTTTTCACCATCTGAAGAGATTAGTTGTTTAAGAATATAAAAAATTTCTTACTTAATTCAATGATTTCATCCACACTAAAACGAGCCAGTTTATCGTTTTTTATTTGATTATCGTGAAAAAAAATTTCGATATGTTGCCTTGAGTAGTTAAAATTTTTATCATTTTTCAAAAAATAGTATATAGCATTTACCATATTCTTATTTTTGTAAGGCATTATTCCAGCAACAAACTTTAAGAAGAAAGTCCTCCCATTGTCTGATAATAACATTTCATCGATCGCTTTTCTAGGCTCGACAATAACTAAAGATAATTCAATTTTAGGTGTGGGAAAAAAATTAAATCTAGAAACCTTAAATTTCCTCACAGGTATCATGAAAGCATTAAAGGTAACAGTTATTCTTGAGAATGATTTATAATTATTTCTGTTAAAAAGTCTCTCGGCAATATTATTTTCAATTATTAAAGCACCCCGAGGAGGTTGTGGGTTATAAAAAACCTTTTCAAATATTGGCCCTGTAATAGAATAAGGTATATTTGAAATTATAATATCATGCGAAGGAATTTTAGCTTTTAGAATATCTTCATTATATAGTTTTAAATTTTCATAGTTGGAAAATTTATTTGAAAGATAAGAAAACAAAACAGAATTTATTTCATAAGCATAGATTTGATTTGAATATTTAACCAAATCTTCAGTTAGTGCTCCTAAACCTGGTCCTATTTCTAAGATTGATTGTTCTTTTTTAATTCTTGATTCTAAGATTATTTTAGCAACGGTATTTTTATCGATGAGAAAGTTTTGACCTAGATTTTTGTTTGGTCTAATTCCTAATTGTTTTAAGGTATATAGAACTTCGCTCTTATTCATATTATTCATTCGTATTTATGAGTCTTCGAGAATAAGTAGTACTTTATTCCCTCACGTTGCAGTTCTTTTATGATTCTTAAAGCAAGTTGTTTTGCTGGATTTGATAAGCTTGTTCGATCAGATATGTCTTGAAAGGTAGTGAATTTTTGTCTGTTTCTAGCATCTAGTATATCCCACATATGTTTCTGTCCTACTCCAGGCAATAATTTAAGAGAATGCATTCTGGGAGTTATGGAAGTTGAGTTATTAAAGAAGTTTATAAATTCCTCCTCGTAATTTAATATTTCTTTTTCAAGTATAGGCTGAATTAGGGCTTTTGAAGTATTTGTTAGTTCTTGATAATCAATTTTTTTTAAAACTTCCCTCAATTTGTTTTGTTGCAGAAAGCTCTCATATAACCCTTTTTCTTGTATCTTTATATCTGATTCTCTGTTGCATTTAACTTCATATAATACAAAATCTGGAAAAGTAAGCACTTGAGCAACTGGTGTTTTTGACCAGCTTGGTTTATCTTCTTCAGGATGACCATGGAGTAATAAATCTAAGACGACAAGTTCTCGAAACTTCTTGATGAATTGTTTCTTTATTCTTGGCTCTCTTCTTTGATATCTGGGTTTTTGAGGAGGCCTTCTGTATCGATCCCGATTCCTTTCCATACCAACCATTCTTATAATTGTTTACTATCCCGAAGTGCATAATTTATTATTTTTTATATATTCCTTATTTAACAAGGATTGCTCATTAAAATTTAAAACAATTAGAATTTATAAATTCTTCGTTGTTTAATACATTATGGAAAAAATATACGCTATTTTTATTTTTAGGAAGATTTAAGTTCTTCTATTTGCGCAAGAAGATCTTGTAATTGTTCGTCACTTAATGATTTTCCTGCAAAACTCTTCTCTAAAATCATTCTAATTTCCGGTACAGTGTGAGGATCAATGTTTACAATGGTAATTGCGTATGATTCTTCAATTTCGTATTTTTCGATTAACAATTTCTGAACTTTTATCGCATCTTTTTCACTCATTTTAGCAAATTTATTAACATAATTATAAGTAATTTCTTGAAAGTGAGATAGACCTTCTTCACTGTCAATTTCTTCCATTTTCTCCTTGACAACTTCCATAATTTTTTTTACTTCTGGTATAGAAACAGTTTTTTCACTAATTTTTCGTCCAGACATATATTTTTTCTCCCCTTTAATTGATAAATGTGTTATTTGGCTGAACCTTTATTAATTCGTAAATGTTCTTTGCCAATGATAAGAAGTTTCTTTGAATTACCTAATTTAACTTCAACTTCGTAGCATCTTCCTCTTACACCCTTAACCGTTCCAGTTAATCCATGATATCTTCTATGAGGGAATCCTCTTTTGTGTTGAGAAGGATCAGTAATAATGTCTACTTTGTCATTTATTTCATAATCAATTAGATATTTCTCAATGGAACCTAAACCTCGGTCTCTTACCTTTTTTCGGTGTACTTGGCGAGACTTATTTCGGTAACCTTTATGTAAAGTCAAATTAATTCCCTAAACTATTTTGAATTGTATTGATAAATATAATCAATTTTTGAAATTATATGAAGCATAATTTATTTATTTTTTGATTTCACTTCTTTAACAAGAGAATTAATATATTTTAAGAACATCTAATTTTTTACATTCTAAAGAGAATCCATATATATCAGAGAAAGAGGGTGTTGTTCTTCCATTATCACCACTTATTAGTTCTTTAATGTACGTTCCGCCTTGAGCTTCTACGATGAATTCTGAAACATCGGGTTTAATGAATTTTCCTTCTACTCGAAAAATCTTTTTTTCTCTTATTTTATCTGCGCGACGATGAGATACCCTTAATGGTGTTCTTTGTTGAAGATTTTGTTTTTCGTAAACACCCTTCAATTTTTTTAATAGATCATCGAAGTTACCTTTTGAAATCTTCTCTTTAGAGATTACTAGGGCTTTGTAAACTTTTTTTGTGTTTTCAGCATTAAGTTTCAGATTTTTAACTTGTTCCTTACTACTATATTGTAAATCTGTTACTTTGATTTTTTTCTTATTACTTTTATTTACTTTATTTTGAATTTTTTTCAAATCTAAAGTTCTGATTTTAGGGTTTTTTAATTCGAGGATAAAGGGTCTTCCATTACCTAGCATCTTCACATCAATATCTTCTCTTCCAGCGCCATGAAACTTTGAATCGTCTGCTTTAGCTTCAATAACAAATTTTGGGCTAATTAATTCTTCTACACTAGTTTTATATTGCTTTCCTGTAAATTTACAAGATTCACACCCTTTTCCCCTGCATAATCTACAATCCCAATGAGTTTGGGGGATCCCTCTAATAAATTTGTTATATCTACCGTAAATAAAAATAGATCTTAAGAGCAAAGTAATATCGAAGGATTCAAATTTTATTGAATAAATAATAGTTATATCCGGCATCCCGAACTCTGCGGGTTTACCCAATATTAGAGAAAGCTCTTTACCCACTTCTCGGTTAAAATGATTTTTAAACGATTCAGCTTCCAAAAGATTATGACTGGCTTTAAAATTATCCTCCTTATTAATAATTTGCGCGTTGAGGGCGGTACCTATCAGGAAATTAGTGAATTCAATATTTTCTAAGTATTTTTCTGCTCTTTTAGCAAAAACAGCTATTTCGTTAAAAATATTGTTGCACAAATAACATTTTTCGGTAAAATCAGGTTTACTATATTCAATACCCTCCTTTTCTAATACGCTTTGAGCAGGGGTAAACTTTGCTTTTTCTGCTAATAATTTTAATATTTGACTAGCATTATCATGGTTGTCTTGTTGGGATAAATACGCACGGTGTTTATCCATGGTGATTGCGAGTAAAAGAGATTTCCCCCTATCGTGATTGGTAGTGTCTGTACCTAATAAGGAAAACATCCTACCTAAACAATGAAAACACACATACTTATCTCGGTAAATCTCTATAACTTTTTCAAAAATAGTCATATTCTAATTAAATAATTAGGTATTCCTTTTGTTTTTAATGATCCTTCAATAATAAAAAAAAAGAAATATAGATTTTAAGTAATAGATTATTCTTTTTCCCAGTCAAAATCGAGTTGTATGTACTTGTTCGTGAAGAAATATGCTACAATAAGTATTAAAGAACATATTGGTCCCCATAAAACTAAACCAAAAGAATAGGTTAAAGCTCCAATTGTAATCATTGGTAATGATAAAACTATTCCAATAACCATAGGTCCAAAGGCTTGAAATATATTTAAAATTATACTTGGGAATCCATCATATAATCCTGCTTTTAATTCTCCTGTACGCTTCTCTTCGTCTTCAGCTATATCCGCTTTATATATGTATGGGAAGAGTGCCCATCCTGATAGAGATACTGCTATTATAAGAATAAAGATAATCCCAAAGACTATATTCGTTGCAAAAGGAATTAACCCGATTAAAGAAGTTGGCAAGAGTATTATTGCAAAAAGAAACAATAACAAAAGCGATTTCTTCTTACCTTTTTTTTGAATCTGTTTTCTCCAAATAGATAAAGAAACGATAAAACCTAATACTAGAATTATTGCTACAATATAATACTCTAATGTACTTAATCCTAATACAGAATCTATGAATGTTAACATCACAGTAGTGATTATTGACCAAGCAAAACTTGCAAACCCTTGCATAAATATAACCTTCATATAATTTTTGTCATGAATTATTTTCTTTAGATTTTCTAAGAGTCTCGAATCCATCTTAAAATGTGGCTCAGTAGGCATTATAAATACGAGAGCTACATAAAAAAGTATAACTAAGATACCAAATATTAAAACTGGGAGTAATACTGTAATGGGAGTTACCTCAGGAGTAATAGATATAACATCAAATGCGGGTGTCAAGATTAATAGAGTAAAAATAAGCATTATAGCGTTTCCAATATAATTCATCGTATTCTGAAATTGAGAAACCTTAGGACGTTCACCCACAGGGAATTGTTCTACCATCCATGCTTGGTATGGTGTCGTTCCAGCATAACACGCTCTAAAAATGATATCCCAAATCAATAACCATAGAAATAACGCATTTTTATCGTTCAAATCGGGTAAAAATAAACCGGGCAGCAAAAGAAAAATAAAAGAAATTCCAAGCAATGGAACTAGAATAATGATATAAGGTTTTCTTCGACCCCATTTTGTATATTTTGCATCACTAATCCATCCAAAAAAAAACTGAGAAGCAGCAATCGAAAGAAACCCCATCGCTTGAGCAAATCCAACCAGAATTGATGGGACTCCGTAACCAAGATAATAAAGCGCAAACAAGGCAAAACCTTCAATTCCAAGAACGATAGCGGTTGAAACTCTTGGTACACTATAAGTTAATTTTCTCAGATTAGAAGTTTCAGGTCTTTGGATTCCTTCTGTTTCATTCAAATTTTAACACATCCTATATATTGATTTTTTGTATAAAAATTAATTTAAATTAAGATTAGATGAAACTCTATTTAATGTTTATTAAAAATGTAGGAATAAAATATCGATTAAAGGAGCAAATATTTTAATTAGTGAAAGGTTGAAGTTATCAACTTTGCTTGAATTTCGTAGTTTAATCTTCTTCTTCGTCCCACCCTAAATCTTTTAGAACGGATTCAAAAGCTTCTGATTCCTTATTAAGTACAAATTCTGTATCATACTCGGAAGCGGTCTTTCCAAAATCAGCATTAAAATCAGGGAGAGGAAGATCCTCGAGCGAAGGGATAGACTCCTGTAAAGGTTGTTCCTGGACAATTTGAGGCTCATGGATGCTCTCATCTTCCTCGATCTCCATTGGTGTATAATCCGCAAGCGGAACGGGAGGTATTTCGTCCTCATATACTTTAAAACGCGAATCAATAACCTGGGACGGCTCTTCTGACCTCAATGAAGTTTCTGAGCTCTTAACACCCTTCTCCATTTGTTTTTCGTATTCTAAGCCAACAGATTTTGGTATAGATACAATGTTATTTTGTACTTCCGTTTCGATATCTTCTAAATCACTACCATCTTTTTCCCAATCGTCTAAAAAACCTAGCAAATCGTCTAGGGCGGCTTTATCTTCTTCGATGCTAGGTTTTATAATTCCACTCACTTCCTCTTCTTCAATTTTTAGTTTAGCTTTTTCAGAATCTTCTAAAGAAAGAGTCATGTTAGTGATTTCATCTCCTGAAATTAATCGATTCAATTTTTTAGCTAATTCTCGTATATACCCAAGGTAGTATCCAATTCGATATACATTTTTTAACCCACCAAACACCAGATATTCGTCATTGATAGCTAAAATTATACTATAACCAGAAGTATTGTGAAGAATTATCTCTGTTAGGGCCCCATGTGCAGTTGCTTCGCTTAATCTTAATCCTAAATCAATCAACGCAGTACTTGAAGCGGATGTTGCATCAGCATCGAGCTCAGAAGAAGAAGAAGACGCAACTTTCATACCAACTCGAGAAAGTACTGCTAGATTTTCTAAATCTGTTTTATCTTCTTCGAATTTTAAAATCTTCATCATATTATCGCGAATATCTTGCACTAGAGACGACATTTCACACCAAAATCTTTTTTAAATTAAAATTAATTGGAATCTATATATTATAAATTCTCTTAATGTATATCATAAAATTTACATTAATATATTTTATCATAATTTCTTACATAAATTCATTTAATTTCTTCTGCGTAGAAGAAGAATTATCATATTTATTGAAAGAGTATCCAGATAAGTCAGTAACTATGTTTTTAATCTCCTCTATCACATTTTCAGCCGTTAAAATATTAGTATCGATTGTGAATACTTTTTTAGTTTGAGTTTTTGAAAACAAAAATTGATTATAATAGGAAAGAATTTCTAATAGGTATTTCTTGTCATCTTCATTCCAATTATTCCTGGTATTATCAATTGAACCTCGTTGAAGTATTCTTTTTAATATTGTATCTGTTTCAGCAGTAAGGTAAATAATGCAATCTTCTTTCCACTTAACTGACTTATACATATCATAGATAAGATTATAATCTTTTTCTTTAAGGTAAAGACTTTTAGAGTAAACTAGCACGCAGATTGGTGTACGATCCAGAAAAATAACTCTACCATTGTAAATATTATCAAAATTAGTGATATTTTTGTTTCTCCGAATGAGCTGTTGTAGAAAGTGAATTTCGCTTCGAAAGGCGATTTGTTTGTTGTCAGAACCGAATGGAAAAGGAGGAATTTTCCTATATCTCTCGGGAAAAAACTTAAACTTATTATTATCTCCAAATTTTTTTTTTAAAAGATTGAAGATTGTGGTTTTCCCAATTCCGTGTACCCCCGCAATAGAAATAATTATATTATCCTTGCTACCCTTGTTTGTATAATATTTTTTACCCAATCTCTCTTTCTCCACGTTATAGACTCTTATCGTATTTTAAAAGAAATAAGTTACTAATAATAACACTAGAGATATTTGATTTTTCTTATTATTAAATTTATATATTAAAGGATAATGGAGATTTATGTTTAAATTAGAAATAGATAATTATGATTATAAGAGTAATATTGTAAATCAAATTAGCTATTATTGTACTAAATAAATTCTTATTAATTTCATAGATCACCCCCAAAAATATATTTACCATAAAGTTTACAAAAAAGAAATATATCCCAATGGGTAATGTAAAAAATAGAAACAGAATTGAGTAAATCAAGGCTACAATTACAATTACTGTAACTTTTCCAAGAAAATTGTTATCAAAATGCGCTTTTAAAGTTTTGTGTAATACACCTCTAAATACTAGTTCAGTTGAAATTACTGTTACACTTAGAAGTAAAATAAGTAGTATTATCAGAATTAAACTAGAGTTTTGAAGGACGAGATATTCTTCGTCTAAATAAGCAAAGATATCGTAGAAATTTATCCCCGCGTCGTAAATAAAACGGATTATTAGGGACGAAAAATTATCAATTAAAACTAATCCAATACTTCCGGCGATGCCAACTAAAGTAGCGATTACCAGCGATTTTTTATTAAAGATCAAGCTTAATTTCTTGAGGTTATGTTTTTTTGAATAAATATAATACAGGGGATAGACTCCAAAAATAATATCAGGAGCTTGACTCAAGAGAATTGTTGTCATGTTTAAATCTAATGTTTCAGACGGACCCATTTGTAAAGTTAATAACATAGTAATCACTAGTCGAATGATAATATATGCCATAAGAGCATTACCAAATACGCTAATCCCCTCTCTAAAATTCCATTCGCTTTTTTTCAATACAAATTTTTGTTCTGGTACTAATTTTTTATTTGTGAATACATAACCTTGTCTACTTTGATTTTTTTTGGTTTGGGTTGCGATTTCTTGCTCTGGAATTTTTTCTAATCTTGAATCACATATAGGACACTGTTCTAATATAGTAGAAGTTATTATCGAACCGCAATTCGAACATTTGCGCGATATTGGTTCTTTTTTAAATGGTTTTGGGATTGCCTTCGCTTGATCAGTAATATCCTCACTTGGTTTAATATTCACTACTAATTTCCCACATTCAGGATTTGGACAATAAGCTGTGTGTTTTTGGATTGCAGTACCACAGTACACGCAAAATTTTGTAACTTGATGTTCTTCATTTTCTTTTGACATTACTCTCAATAAAATAAGAAATTTAATTGTGCTAAAGCGTACTTATGTAATAAATTAAATTTAAAATTATATATTTTATTATTATTTTCTACAACTAAAACAATATTTTGACAACAGAGAAACTCTAAATGTGCTTTATTATTAGTTTTATTGATTACACTTGCTTCTTTTTACTTTTTTCTTCTTATAAGTTCTTTAGTCTTTGAATAAAGTTCCATGAGCAAAAGATTATGATAAAAAGAAATAGAATCAAAGTAGCCCTCTCCTATATCGGACTGATTAGCATGTACTAACGCAAGTTGGGCGTTTAGGGCAGATTTCATAAGTAACTCTATCCCTTTATAAATTAAATTTGGACTCCAAGTCCCTCGATTAGGGTTCCCCCACCATGTTGTATCGGAACATATCCCTCTATCATAAAACCATCGAGAAGTATTGTAGTGTCTCTCTGCATCCCAATTTTGATTCAAATCTAAATTATCTATTAAATTCATGAGGTTGTTTAAACTTCTCACAATTTTCCAATATAACATATGAACTCTATTATCAGGATGATCCCACAAAGGATACGGGATGTTTGCCTTCATATCATCGTAAGTAGTGCTCCAACTCGAATCTTTAGGGATTATCTTTTCTTTACTAATCGGAAAAAATTTGGATAAATTGGAAATGAATTCCATTTTTATTTCTCTTTGATCGTTAATAAGTTCTAAAGCCTTACTTAGAAAAATTCTTTCAAATTTTTTAATATGATGACCAAAAGTTTCTGAATCCAGTGCTGTTATGATAAATTTATCTTTTTGCTTTTGGTCCTTATTTTGCTTGACATTGCCTTTAATTTCTTCAACAAATTCTTTCGCAGTGATATTGTTAAATGCGATTTTATTACTTAAAATATCGTCTCTAAAAAATAACATTAAGCCATTAGGAGAAGTATATATTTGATCAGTAGACCAATCAACAGGACAGGCTATACCGCTCATAATTACCCATTTATACCCTAATTCTCGAATGTACTTTGCAACTTGAGAACTAATTGACATTTCAGGAGGGAAAAATCCTGCTCGTTCCCACCGTTTAAATTCTTTTTTTATAATTTCTTCATTAATCTTAATTTGATTTTCAGATTCCTTTTGTGGAATTAATGGAAGGATTGGATGGAATTTTGCGGTACCAGTGATTTCAATTTTATTACTAGATTCCAAATTTTGGAGAATTTCTATGGTATCAATTAGATCAAATTCATAAAACATCTCTATTAAAACCGCATTAATATTAAGACTAATTTTAACATTATCATGCTCCTCTAACATTCTCAATAAAGGTTTATAGCACTCTTTATCAATTTGTCGCAATACCCTACTATCTTGAAAAGTAGGTTGATACATATGTAATAATGGAGCCCAATATATCATTTTAACAATCAACCTTTAATATTTCTATTATATTTACTATTTATATAATGGAATAGAAAAATGGGAGAGTTCTATCTTTCAATTATGTTTTCTTTAATTTTTATACCAAAGTGAGTTGCTTCGGGACCAATATGAACCAAAACTTTGTCTCCAACCTTAATATCTACTATAGATACAGGGATTCCAACTGAGTTAACTAATCGAATTGTTTCTGCATTTTGACCAATGTAATTAATTCTGATCTTCTTACCTCGATTATCAATTTCTAATTCTAATCTTAACATAGGGCGCGTTTCAATTTTCACTCTACCCACTGTAACCCTTTTCGCTCCACCATTTGAATTTACCACTAGAACTTGATCTCCCCCTTTCAATTCACTTAAATATTTCGTCTGATATTTCTTATCGGTGTCATCACTCGGAACTAGAATATATGCTGAAACATCACCAGCGTTTACTCTGAAGGGCCTTGAGGAAACAAATTGAGTTTCAAAAACTTCAGCGTGTACTAACACAAATCCTTTTGCAGTGCTTCCAACAAGCATCCCCTCCCCTGATTTCAATAAGGATGTAGTATCGACGCACACTCTTTCGCTCTCTGGGACATTTTGTAAAGCTATAACTTCTGCTTCAATGAGATCAATTTTAAATTCGGTAACTAATAATTTTTTCAATTCTATGATGTCATTAACTTCTCTAGGAGTAATTAAAACTCCATCTGTCCCGATTTCAAGGGTTTTAAACATCAATTCTGCTTCATTTACATTCTCGACCGAAGCAATTAATTCTGTATCATTTTTGTGCATTTCTGCGATTAGGTTTTCAAAGGGGATGATTTTCCAGTCCTGTGCTTTGACTATAATGAAGTTAAAGTTACCTCTTTCTTCTTTAATAAATTCTTCGTCCTGTTTTGAGTTTAGTTCGTAATAGAGCCCAATCTTGACTCCTTTATCAATTCCAATTGGTTTCTCACTTGCTTCATTTACAATTAAATTTTGCGTGTTAATACTCAAATCTCTACTATACGTGGTTATACGTTCAATATTCTCGAATTCCAAAAATGTGTCTCTCGAAACTAAAAAATCAAGGAAATTCATATTCAAGGCTTCTTGCACTAGTGCTTTAAAATTATCCGTTTTTTTCTCGAAATCTAAAATTATTTTTTTCATTTAAGAATCATCAAAGTTTGGACTCTGAAAGTAATTTATTGATAAGAATCATCGTACTAAATTAAATTCTATCAAATTTTTAAGTAAATAAAATCATATTAATTATAAAAGAGATTCTAGTATATTATGGCGCTGAAGAAAAAACTTTTTCCCAGAAAAGGTAAAGAAAAGGAAGAGCTTGTTCTTAAAGCTAAAGCACATATCAGAAAAATTGCACTATCAAATAAAACCTACAACAAAAGAGCAGAAATAGCAAGAAAGAACGCTAAAATTGCGATAAAGAGAGGAGAGAGAAACCGGGCTAAAAATTATCTGATTCAACATAAACAGTATCAAATGAAGGTAGATCGCCAGAACAATATTCGGGCAAAAATAGAACGCCAAATAGAAGCTATATCCGAGGGACGTATGATTTCAATGACAGGCGATTTAATGGGGGGAATTAGAGACGAACTACAAGGTATTGCATCTAAAGTGGCCCCCGAAAAGATTGCTGAAATCGCAGAGGACTCTGAATTATACGTATCAGAAATAGAAGAATCTGCAGAAATCCTTGCTGGCGATCCTGAAATTGATTTAGCAATTGATATAACTGACGAATTAAATCAACTTGAAACAGAAATGCTTTTAGAACAAGGGGGTCAAATGCCAGAAGTCCCTGATGATGAACTTGCTTATATTTCAGAGTTTGAAGAAATAGAAGAAGAACCTGAAATAAAAACAAAGGTAAAATTGGAGGACGAAATTGACAAGCTTAGGAAGGAATTAGAAGGTAGTTAATTGATTTAATGACTTTCTTAAGCCAAATGAAAATTATTATCTAAGTGTAATATCTTTTTCTATCAATTTCCTTTGAACTGTTCCTTAAAAACTCTTCGTCTTCCATGTTGTCATCTAAAACCTCAATATTTTTCTCGATTATATAAATTTCCTTTTGTAAATTCTTAAAGTTTTTAAAGAAATCTATTTCTGAGATATCTCCTGATTCAAATTTAGAATCTAATGCTTTTAACGTTTCCTCGAGGCTGAATTTCTCTTTTTGTAGGTCAAACATTTTTTTACGTCTTGTTTTACTATCCTTTCTAGAGTGATGTTTTGACCCTTCGTTTGGATAATTTGAAATAGAATCATGATTGAATAACTCGGAGAGGTGATTCTTTGAATACTCGTGATATTGGGGCATACATCTACCTTTTTCTGTTGATTCATAGTATGTGGGATCATTTTTCAAACCATCAAAGATATGTGAGTCGTTGGGTGATGCACTAGGGAAAATTTTACCATATTTTTGTAATTGTTCTAATTTTCTCATTAATAAATTTTTTTCTTCCGCGTTTGTAATAGGATTTCCGAATCCATTGTTAAAACTTGTAGGTTTGTAATTTTGTATCCTGTTGTTATCGAATAGGTTTTGTAAGAAAAAATCGTTCTGATTATAAATCGGTGGGCCATTATTCGGTATGTTATTGTAATAATAATTTAAGTCTTCAGGGTTCTTAATATTCCTATGATAGAATAATGGATTTTCGGGTATATTTTTATAATTAGGATTAGGATAATAGGGAAAGCTAGGATTATTGATATTATTATTTTGATAAGGATTATAAAAAGGCTGGTTTGGTGAGATATTACGCATATAATTCGAGTTTTGATTAAATGCCTGCGGTACTTGACCGTAATTAGCCAATCCATTATTTGGTTTGACATTATTATATTGACATTTCAAACTGAAGAAGGTATTGATTGCTTCTTCAATAAACTTTGCTATATCACTCAAATCAACCTCAATGTTAAAGAGTTTTTTAGCAGCTTCCTTATCATAAATTATTGTCTCGTCAAAACTTCTCGCGAGCAAAATATAATCTAATACTCTAGAAACAGAGTTAGGAGGAAGAGAGAATTCGTATCTACCGTAGGGAAACTCAATATAAAGTTTCTTGAAGATTTTTCCTCTGATTTGAATTTTGGTTAAATCCTTTACGGGAGCTTTAAAAATACCCTCTTGTTTTTTCTTTCGCTTCCCATATTCATGGACAAATGAAAGGTCAAAATTAGTAACAAAAAGAATTCCTTTCTTTTTTTTATATTTATCTTGAGTATTAAGGCCGTTAGATAATTTTGCATATATTGCATAAACAGGTTTTTCTTTATCGGCTAGATTCAGAAACTTTAGATAATTTGTGAAATAAAAATTTATCTTATCAATAAAATTAAGATTATTTGAAAGAGTCTCGATGCTCGAACTAATTGTTTTGACATTATTGTCTATAAAAGAAATTATTAAATTATAGCTTCTAGTTAAATTTTCTAAAATATCTTCAATAATCTTTATATTCGAATTTTGTTGCGTGTAAATATCAAAAAAATATTCTTTATTAATTGATAGATGTTGAATAAAATTACGAATCTTTTCTATAAGATTTTCTTTCGCATATATAAATAACTTGAAGAGAGCCAATAAATCTAATTCCATGGTAGGGTAATGAAAACACCTAATAGGGGGAACTCTTGCATCTATGACCTTTTGTTTTAATTGGTACAAAGAACCTAATAAATCTCTTAAGGGAGTTATGAAGAATCTTGAATTTTTAATTAAATCCAAAAAACTTTTTTCTAAATCTTCTTTTTTTTCATAGATATTAATAATTTGGTTCGAATGGCATTTCGGACAAGACTTTAAGAGTTGACTTTTCTGAACTATATTTCCCTCTCCACAATCTTCACATATCTTCTTATCTCCTGATTCAGAAATAGTTATATTCGTTGAGTCACAATCTTGACAAATAAATGTTTTTATTTTTTCTTCGTGTAAGCAATCGGAACAACAGCTGATCCCACATTTTTCACAATAATACGCCAGTTTCACATCTCTTTGACAGAAACGGCAAATTTGGAAGTGCTGATCCGACATAATTAGTTTTAAACCCGAATTATTTAAATTAAAAAACACACAATTTTTGATCGCTTTATCAACAGAAATAGATGAAAAAATACTACAAAAATAAGTATGTTATTGAAATATTACCTAAGCACTCTTTAAAATTTGTAGGAACAACACTTAAAAAAAGTTATTTTATAATTTTCACTTTAGTTCCCAGTGCTTGACCAGGTACACCAGCTTTTTTGAAATGAGCTCTTATAGCACCATTATTACCATGGGCTCGTGTTATCGTCCCTTTCAATTCTTTTCCCGTAGAACTTACCCATACTACTATCCTTCCAATTAACTTATTAGCCTCTTTTCTATTGTTAATATTTGGAAATACGATTATACAATGTTTAGGGTGAAGAGTATGGCGACCCTGCCGATAGTTGGAGATGCTACCCTCCATACCTAATATATCTAATTTATTTAAAGTCATTTTAAGAAACCACCAGTAATTATTAGAATTACTTAATAGTTAGAAGAAATATTTAAAAAAATAAAAATTTTCGTAAATGTAGTTCTTTTTATCTTAGATTTTAAAAAAAGAAAACTTTTTGAACAAAACCCATTTAATATAATCCAATGAAGGTTGCGTTTAATAGGACAAAAATTACACCTAAGGATTATATAGGGAAACCCATGGCAGGGTATGCTCGCAAAGATCTCTGCTTAGGGAAACTAGATGATATTCATGCTCATGGTGTTTTAATAAACATAAATAGTGGTAATAATAAATATAATTTACTATTAATTTCGGTTGATTTATTAAAATTACCACTTTCGATTGTGGAGTATATTAAAAAGAGATTGATTTCTAAATTTAAGTCATTAAAACCAGACGAAATATTTCTACATGCTACTCACACCCATTCCTCATTTGATCTTACAGGTGAGTTTTACTATCCTGGCGGAACATTAGGATTCATAAAAGGGGTGATGTTTGCTGATAACAAAAACGACAGATTTATTGTATGGATGACTAATAGAATTGTGAGAATGGTTAGTAAACTATTTGAGGATTTAGAGCAATGCAAGATAGCTTGGAAAAAAGAAAGTTTTAACCCCGATATTGTTCTTAATCGAAGATGGCCAAAGAGGAAGGTTCTACCAGATTTAGGAATAATTGCTTTTAAAAAATTAGAAGATAGTAAATTAATCGGAATTCTAATTAATTATTCGTGTCATCCGACCACATTATCATATAAAAATAATCTACTATCGGCTGATTTCCCGGGGAGGGTAATTTCTAAAGTTGATGATTTAACAAGTGGAAGCATCAAATCTATTTATTTTAACGGTCCATCTGGAGATTTAAACCCAATAACAACCTCAGGGACTAATTTGGAGAAAATAAATGAAGATAAGACGTTATCCTATGACCAGTTAGGAACTTACAAACATACAAAAAAAATTGGGTATACAATTGGCGAAGAAGCCTTAAAATTTGCTAATTCTATTCCTGAAGAGGATTATTCTACATTTACAGAGGTTGAAATATATACAAAGAAATTATTAATTCCCCAGAAAGATGCGAAATATTATTCAAAGGTATGGTTTTCAAATAAAGTTAAGTGGTTAATAAAAAAATATTTTTTATTTAAAATAGCCAAGTTTGATTATAAGTTTGTTAATTTTCCATTTTTTACGGTTGAGCGCAAGAATTTAAAGAATTACGGAAAAACAGTAGTTGGTTTTATTAAATTTAAAGCAAGTAATAAGAAAACTTACGGAATAATAACGATTCCTGGTGAATTATTTGAAGAAATTGGAAAAACTCTAATTTCAAATTCCCCAACTAAGATGGAAAACACTTTAATTTTTCAAAATTGTCAAGATTGGATAGGTTATTTATTCCCATTAGAAATGTATATTAAAGAAGGCGGGTATGAACCATTTATGTGTTTTAGTCCTCTGTGTGGTGCTTATATAGAAAATGCTGCTAAGAAATTTTTAAAGGAAATTAAAGATAAATCTTAGAAATAGGTCAAGGATATCTATACAATCTGCTTTTCTGCTAATTCCCACGCCTTTTTATTTAAATTAATGTACTTATTCAGATATTCATTTTCTGATAGAGATGATGCTTGATTTGCGATTGTTTTCTCTTCTGTTATCAACTTTTTTTCAATTTGTGCCAATTTATCAAGGTATACCTGCTTTTCTGGTTTAATAGAGCGTTTTTTGTATGGTTTAATGAATTCTTTATGTCTTGACCAAAACCACATAGGATCGAGCTCTTCATAAGGTCCTGGTTTTTTTACGGAAAATTTTTGACCTTCTGCGGGAAAAATATAAGGTTTAAATACATTTAAACATGGAAGCGAGCCTCCAGTAAACCAATGGACAGAATTTTTTACATTTTTTTTTAGGTGAGAAATCTGAGAACCAGTTGATTGAAAAGATCCGTGCATACAAATACCTACATCGTGTTCTCTTAAAAAATCCATCATTAAAGAAGGGTTTATTGTTTTTCTATTTTCCTTTAACATGTTAAGAGTACAACCATCTCGCGACTCTGGTGAAAAACTGTTTGGAATCTGTGGATCTGAAAAAATTATCGCAAAGTCAAAATCCTCATCATCTTTACAATATCCACTATCGATGGCATGTTGGATAATACCTTTCCGTCTCATATCTCCTTTACCTCTTATAGATAAGTTGTTAGAAATTGATCTAATCTCTTTGACTGTTTCTACAATCCACCATTTATCAGCCGTTTCTAGAACGAATGCTTCGTTATTATCTGCAATTATATAGGAATTATGATAAATCCATCCTTGTTGGTTGTAAGCACAACTTCCTCCTTGTCCATATCTTTCTAATAAATCGGTAATTACTTCTAGAGCTTCTTTTGCAGATTTACCGCGTTCTAAACCTAACCGGAGCAAATCCATACCTAATAATCCGGTTTCGTAATATTTTTCTTTTGAATATACCGCTTCATTTCCTATTACGACACCATATTCATTTGAACCCATTTCACAACCAAACATCCAGAATGGTTGACTCATAATTAGCGCCGCTGTTTCTTTAACTTGTGGTATAGAAATATACGTACACTTTACCTGGTCTCCTTTTGAATAACCTTTTTTTGGACTGAATGTTATTAATTGAGCTTCAGCTTGAGGTCTGTCGCTATTTTTTCCGAATATTACGTTACCATCTTCCGTAGAATTTCCTAACGCTACTAAAGTATCACACATTTTATTTCCTCGTACAATTCATATAATTTTCTTTATAGTTTAGAAAAAATGATTAAAAATTTTTAAAATTTGATGAAATAATGAGTTAGATTTGATAGATTTCGCGCTATAAAAGAAAGTCACCAACTTTACAAATATAAACATTGATCTTATTTAATCTGAATTTTAAATTGATTTTCTTAGGCATGCTATTGATTCAAACAATAATCATTTTTAATTAACCTTTTATAAAAATAACATTTTAAGTCTATGACTATATAAATACAATTACTGATTTCTTAGGCTTTTTTTCTGTAATTTAAGTTTCAAAAAAAATGAGCTAAATTGATGGAAAATAAGAATTGTGTGTGGATTTTCTCATTTGAATATGCCGGTGTGGTAAAAGTTGGAGGGCTTGGAGAAGTACCAGCAAATCAGGCGAAACATTTATCTGAACAGTTCAAAATTACCGTATTTATGCCCTCACATGGAAAGGTTGAAGACTTAAAAAGTAAATATACTATGGAAAAATTACCCTTCACCTGTGTTGGAACTATTAACCCTACTCTGTTTGGAATAATGGAGGAAGAAACGAGTTATAATATCTCGTTTTATAAATTTAAAAAAGAAAATGTTGAAATCATTCTATTTTCTGGCGATAATTCATTTACATCAAAATTCTTGGATGACAACAATGTGTATAATCCTAATACCATAATGGGAAAAATTGCGTTATTTAGTCTAGGAATTCGTTGTTTAGTAGGCTATTTCATTGAAAGCAAAAGAAATGATTTACCTAAAATAGTACATTTACATGATTATCATGCGGTTTTGCCCTTTTTCGGGATGAAACAAGTTTTGGCAAGAAATGGATTGGAAGTTGCATCATTATTAACCATACATTTAATGACATGGCCTAGGTTCGAATATAATTTTTACAGAATTTGTGCAATTGATGACACACCAATCAGAGTTTTGCTTAGTAGCGGATTTGAAATGTTAAACTTGAACCAAATTCTGCAAATATCTCAATTCGACGAAAATAAGTGGACAGAATTTGTAATGCCTGCGGTTGAAAAAATTGGAGCTATTATTTCGGATATAGTGACTACTGTAAGCGAATCGTATTTAAATTCCGATATCATACCAAATTGTGGAAAGGGATTAATAGAATTTAAAGCAGATTTTCTTTGGGATGGTTGCGATTGGGATTATTATGAAATTTTTAATCAAGTTATTGAGACTCATGGGAATGAGATTCGTAATTTTATACAAATTAACGACAATACTGAAATTAATGAACAGAATATGAAGAGATTTTTATTGGAGTATAAAATCGGGCATCTCAGCCATAGTCCACTAATTAGTTCTCAAAACGTATTAAACACCATAAATGAAATCTCGAATGGAAACCCATTAATCAAAAACGGTAACATTAAAGCTTTTTTGGATTCAGGTCCATTAGTTTTAACAACTGGCCGAATTTCACCCCAAAAGGGATTTGATATCATTTTTGAAGCTGTTCCCGAAGTCTTGAAGGTTATACCTAATGTGAAATTTCTTTTTTTGCTACTACCTACGGATTATAGTATAAATGAAATTAAAACTTATTCACAATTCGTGAAGCAATATCCTCAGAACATCAGAATCATTTTTGGTGTAGCTTCAGACATTTTTTACTTAGCACATTTATCTGCAGATGTTTATTGTGCATTATCGAGATGGGAACCTTTTGGTATTATGGCGCTAGAAGCGATGGCATGTAAAATTCCTATTATCGCTACAAAAGTAGGAGGTTTGCAAGAAACTATTGTTGATGCTGTATTGAATCCAAAAACGGGTACGGGAATTTTAATTGATAGAGATAATCCTGATCAATTCGCTAAAGCTCTAATTTCCTTATGTAAATCGCTAGAAGTCGCTCATTTGGTTAACTCTTCTGAAAGTCACACAATCTTTGATACAGATACACTTAAAATCGTTAATCAAATACCTGACGAAGTTATAAAATCACACGTTCTTCTAAATCACACGTTTTTTAATTCTATAAAAGAAAATTGTTACAAAAGGGTGAAAGAAAATTTTACATGGAGTATAGTTTCTAAAAAATTAGCTCTTCTATACGAAAATTTAAATTCCTAAGCTTTAACTGTTTTTAGAACAGAAAAGGTGTATAATTATAAATAATTAATAATTTTTTTCTCTCTCCAATTCTTAATCTTTTAATAATACGGATATACTAATTAGAATTCCAAAAACTATTTAGATTCTGGAAGAGAATTTTAGGTTTATCTGGAATAAGTTCTAATTCATTTCTTATCCACTCAGCAATCCATTTGGATTTTTGTTTAAAGCGGGAATCCATGAAAATTATAGCCCCCCTATCTTTTATTTTTCTTATAGGGCGTCCAGAAGCTTGATTTGCCCGTTGAATCGCGGGATAAAGATAAGCAAAATTCCATCCCTGTTTGTTAAAAACTTTATCGTAATATTCAATTTTTGCATTAACACGAGGAGTAGGTAAGTGATAAGGAAAACCAGCGATGATTACAGAATTCATATGATCACCAGGATAATCCTCTCCTTCTGAATTTCTTCCACCACATACTCCTAACAAAATTGCTCCATTACGAGGTTTAGAAGCCATTGATTTAAAATCGTTTATTAATTCAGCATTTTCAGAGGCAGAAAGACCAGGTTCCTCAATAAATAGCTTCTTGTTGTAATTCATAGCGATAGGTTCAATGCCGCTATTAGCTAATGCATTTAGAATTTTGTACGATGCACAAAATATACCGATATTTGCTGGGGTGCTACTTATAACTTCTTCAATTTTAGAGAGCATCTTTTTAAACATTAGAGGATTTCGATTTTCTCTACGAGTATCCACACCTTCAGTTATAATAGCTTTAATATTTTGTTTTTGAAATGGAGAATCGGCGATTATACCCTTGTAACTTTTTCCACTTTGTTGTAAACTCATTAAATTATTATATACATATGGATTTACGGTTCCTGAAAGATGCAAGCTCGTATAACATTCTTTCAAAATAGGAATAGCGATTTCTCTAGGATCTAATGCAACTATTTCTATAGAGATTGTAGATTTCCCTTTAACCTCTTTTTTATTATAACAGAAGAAATAGTTTTCCAGTAGATAACACCTTATCCATTTTATCCAAAATTCTGCCAAGGACCCTAAATAATCTCTTGAGATTTCTCCATTAGCTAATTTCTCTTCGTGAACTGAAACACTAAAATCTAGTAAATCATTAACGAAATTTTTAAACTCATTCAAATTAACAATGCGTAAGATAGAATACACTTGAGCTAAGAATTTTTCCGCATCTATTTCTTTTTCAAAAACATTAAGATTTTTTTTCTTTTTATCTAAGTGACTTATAAGAGCCGTCACGAATGCTTGCATAATAGTTGGTGAACGATATATCTCAAGATCTTTTAAACATAATCTAAGCGAATATGGAGTTATCCTATCGGAGTTAACTTCAGTTGCTATATCAATAACATTATGGCATTCATCGAGAACTAAAATGCAATTAGTTAATTCTTTATCTATAAATTGCATAAAATTTTGCCGGATAGATGGGTTAAATAACCATTGATAATTACATATTATCAGTTTCATATCTTTTAAGAGAAATTTGCTCAAAAAATAAGGACACAATTTTTGTTCGCTACAAAATTTTATTAAATCTTCAGCATCTACGGGGACATCGAAAATTTCAGGAGCGATATTAATTAAATTATCATATTGATCTCTCTTTTTAATTAGGTTGAGAAAAAATTTACAGCTCCTATTTTTTCTTAAATCTGAGCACACAGCCATTGATTCTCGGGGATTAAGTTTTAAAGACAAAAGTACTTCATTAAGGCACATTTCGTTCCTTCCCCGAATAGAAAGTCCGTTAACCTTAATATTGATTTCATTATTTCTCAAATGATTAGAAATTTTTGTAAGTTCCTTGATAATCCGAGTGTTTTGGGAGTGGGTGCGACATAAATATATTATCTTTAAATTCTTTTTAATTGCTAATGGTAACATGGCGCTTAAAGCGATAATGGTCTTACCTGTTCCGTTCGGTGCTGCAAGTAAAGAATTTTTTTTTTCTTGAGAAGCTTTTTCGATTTGCTTTATGATACTCTCTTGCTCTTTTCTAAAATGAACATAGGGAAAAAAGGTTAGGTAACTGATTTTTTGAGGATTTGAATTACTGGTATCTTTATCTGATTTTTTTTTATTCTCCGCATTAGAGTTGTTATCATCAAAACTTGCATGATCAATTTCATGCAATAAGTCGTTGTCATTGTTTACTACTAATCTACCCTTTTTCAGAATATAAGAGAGAGAACAAGTTTTACAATAAAATCGATTATTACTAGGAAATAATACTTTTTCGCAGTTTGGGCAAAATTTCATGATAAAAATAGTTGTTTATCTTATAATCTTAATATAAATTCAAAGTTAATATTTGTAAAGACCATATAAGTTTATTTATTAATGCTTAATTTTATAAGAAAATGAGTGAAAAGAATAATAAACAAGAGTTTTTACTTTTAAGAGAATTACTCAATGAGTCTTTACTCCGTGATTTGATTATTTTTATTATATTTTATCTCTTTATTTTGGCTCAATCTTGGAAAAACATTTTTTTATTGCTTTTTCCGGTAATTACTTACACTTTTTCTCTATTTTTTCGAGTAATTAATGCTAACAAATGGAGATTATCAATTTATGATAACACGATCAAATACAGTCCTCTTGGATTAGAAAAAAAACATGCTAATAGATTGATTTTTACTGCGATATTACAATTAATATTACTTTTTTGGATTGGTGGGGAATCATATTATCATCCCCAACTCATTCAGACTTATGATTTTTTTTTTAATATTATATTTAATTTCATTTACACATTTGGTTTTTATTGGATCTTAATTGATATTTGGAGATATTCCAAAATAACCATTAAAACTAGAGATAATATCGAAGAAATCACAGAAATACTAGTAAATCACCTAAATCTTAAAAAATTTAAGCTACTTTACCTAATAAACCTAGGTACGTTTATCTTTTTAAATATTTTAAACCTGAGTATAGTAATTCTGACGGAAATTAATGGGCTTCTTGGAATTATGTATATACTTCCAGGGACTGGAATAGAAAGTTCATTGCCATTGAAAATCTCAGTAAGTTCATTACTAATTATAGTAATTTCTCCACTGATAACCATCCTACTTTTTTACCTTATTTATAAAAATATATCTAGCATAAACCCCACTGAATTAATAGAAAAGCTCCATTTATTACCAGATAGCAAGCAAAACAATATTATTGAAATATTAAAAAATATAAATCACAAATACTCTAGAGATTTCAGTAGTGAATAAAATATTGAATAAAAGTTTTAAAAAAAAATATATTATTTTTACAATCTATTGCTAACAAATTTTAGTAAATTTCTCAATAATGTCGCAACAATCTGATCTAAAGCGCCAGTTTTTATTTAAAATCGTTGTAGTAGGTGATGGTGGCGTTGGAAAGAGTACTATGATACAACGGTTAATTACTGGTCATTTCGTGCCAATGAAGATTACAATTGGAACTGATCTATTGACATGGAGCACAACGAGAGGTGATACTGGAATTAAGCTTCAAATATGGGATTTTGCTGGTGAAAAAAGATTCAGATTCTTCCTGCCAAACTATTCTAGAGGGGCTCAAGGTTGTTTACTCTGCTATGATATTTCGAGATATACTAGCTTTCAGAACCTTCAAGAATGGTATGATATCGTAAAAGAGAATACGAATGATATAATTTTCTTTATGGTTGGAGGAAAAGCCGACCTTTCAGACTCAAGAAGGACTGTTCAAAAAGATGAAGCAGAAGAATTCAAGCACGAACACAATATACCTTTTCTGATAGAAACGAGTTCGAAAACCGGAGAAAATAATATTAACGTTTTTGAAACTTTAGTAGAAGCAATGCTAAAAAAGAGAGATTTAATTTAAAGATTTTACTCATTTTATACCTAAATGCATCTCTGTTCATATTAAGGCAGATTGGTGTTTATTTATCTTTTTACTAAGATAAAAACCTCTTAAAAAAATTTGTCTTATTTTTTACAATCTAAAGGATTCCAATTGCCATTTCTAAGATGAATTTATGATTTTCAGCCCACAAAAAAAAGATCTTATTTCTAATGGGAATCATTACCGTCTCTGTCATTTGTATATATTTATCTGTATTTTCAAATTTAAATTTAGGTAAATGTCCTTTAAATTTTTTACCTTTAATCTCAATTTTACTTTCAATTAACTTAACATCTACTACTCCTATACCTTTGTTTAAAATTTCCTCCTTGCCTTTTCTTGAAAGCATATCAAACATATAATTCAATGTGTTTTCATCATTTTCAACATCTCGATTATACTTAAATACCATAAATCCAGCATCTTTTACAAATTTTGCATCAGGGATTAACAAAGTAGTATCATACGCTTCAAATTCATGTGAGATCTGAAATTTCTCGACAATATGCTCAATAACCTTCCAGCCTTTTTCATAAAGAGGATTCAAATAAGGTTTCAAAAAATCATCAATTTCATTGACAGAAAATTCAACACTCTCTAAATACATAGTTTCTAATTTATCGATAACTTCTAATTCAATTTTTTTAAGTATTTCAAATTCCTTTTTCTTCTTGTTGATTATTCTACTCATATACAATTCAGGACTTATTGCGGCATAGATTTTCGCACCTTTTGGACCCTCATATTCTGAATTTTTTCTTACACATCCCCTATCATGAAGTCTATTAAGGATAGAGTAGATGGTTGTTCTTTTTATAGGTAAATGATCTGTTAAATCTTTAATATATGTTCCCTTTTTGCCATGTTGTATCAGAGTAATATAAATTAAAGCTTCTTCCCGTGTTAATCCAGTTTTTTGTAAACCTTGTATGTATTCTTCAGTTGTATCACCTTTCATTAATTATAATTTAGGTTTTCAACTATAAAAAGGTTGTGACTATAGGTCATGACACAATAACATTTAAATAGTCGCGGCACTTAGTCACAAATATTAATCAATTAAAGTTTAAGGTTATTTAAATTGAAAAAAGAAAAACCTAAGTATGGATGGTATGTAAGAGATTTGATCATCGGTTTCACTATTATTGGTCTTGTAGGATTAATTGTTTTTATTTTTGGACTATATTTACATGGTATCTTAGGAAACATTCTTATTTGTATTGGTGTAGTTCTTATGTTTTTATTTCTATGGCCGGGTGTTGGATTAACAGCTCTTAATCTTACGATTAGTGATTCTTTCTATTTAGACAAAAGCATGGAAGCTCTCTACAAAACAGAATCACTACAAATCTTAGATGTAGGATGTGGTACTGGCAGAACAGCAGTCAAGATTGCGAAGCTTTTACAAAATGGAGGACATCTAACCGGAATAGATATCTATGAGAAGAAGGCAATAGCAGGGAATTCACTTTATACGGTACAGATGAATGCTAGAATTGAAGAGGTTGAAGATCGAACAACATTTCAATATGGGTCTGCAATTGATATCCCATTTGATGATGGAAAATTTGATATAGTTAATTTTTCTTCAGTGTTACATGAACTTCATATGGAGTATGGCCCTGAAAAAGCATTGGAAGAAGCGTATCGAGTTTTAAAGCCTGGAGGATATTTATATATTAGTGAATGGAATAGGAACTCCATTCTTACAATTATATTTTTAGGAATCTTTTGTTTTGTGTTTAAACCATATAAATACTGGCGCAATCTTATTGACAAACATGGATTTCAAGAGCTTTCCTATCAGCGATTCGGTGGTTTTGGTATCTTTTCAACCATAAAAAAGAAGTAATCTCTTTTTTTTATATTCTTTCTTTTAATATTATAATAACGAAACAAATAATTTTAACAAGTTAATACTATTAAGGCTAATTAAAAGCATTCAAATGGTCAGATAAATGAAAAAGAAAATTATTTTTATCCGATTTACTTATTGGTAGGGAGCTATTTTTGATATATTGGTTTTCCTTGATATGATTCTCTCTATAATATTTGAATTTTCAGTTACAATGACGAACATAAGTAAAGATGTCTCTTATAAATATCAAACAGGAACAGGAGCTTTTTTAATGTTAGGAGGGACAATTCTACTAATATGGGCTGATTGTAATCCAATTGAGCGCAAAGAGGTTCTACTTCTGAAAGTAATACCAGTTGTAGTAGGAATAATGGTTATAAATATCTTATATATCTATTTCTGGTTTCTTTTTGTTATTAAATGGATAGTTTTTATAATCGTTTATTTATTGGTAATATCTATAGATATAAGTTAAATAAAAAATAAAATTAGAAGATTAAGATTCTTCGAATAAATCTTTAAGCTCATCATAGCTTAGCTTCAAATAGGAAGCGGAAATCTTATCCTTTCCAATTAAGGTCTTGAAATTTTTTTTCCTCTTCTTATTTAGAAAATTTTTCATCTCGCTGAGGTCTGGTTCTTTAGATGTAACTTCGATTAACTTTTCTTTTATAGCGTGATTTACGACCTTTTGACCCACTTCTGTTCGGATTATTAGGAACGCTTCGCCAGAACCTTTTGGAGCCCCCCATGGACTATATGAAATGTCTGAAAATTCGCCAGAGAAATCAGTACAGTATTTACAACCAGTCATTCCACCAGATGAGCAAGCAAAGGCTATTTTTAATGAAGTTCGCTCTGCTCCTGTGTTGAAATCGCTTGTTATAATCTTGGCCAAACCTTGAAGATGGCATGGGTTTCCGATAATACCAATATCCCGTTTCCTGTCTAAGTAAGCCTGGCCAATCCCCGTAATTAATGGTCCTGCGTTATCCATCGTTTTTTTAGGAATGTAATTTTTTGCCGTTTTAGCATCATCAACGATTACAGGAAATGCTACTGGCGGTTTTGTGCTTTTAGGTTCGGATAAAACGAAATGTTTTGTTACTCCAGACTTAAAAGCAGCCACAACTAAATTAAATAGAATATCATCTTTATTTTTAGATTTTACTTGGATGATATCTTTATAAACACCTAATCCTAAATCAACGCGTGTTTGACCAAACATTTTTAGCTCGATTTCTGAAATGGGAAGAAAACTGCGGGGACATGCATTATAACACAAACCTACAGTCTCAGCACATTCATCGACTACATAAGCTACCCCAGTTTCCTTATTGAAATCCATATGTGGACAGAATGCGTTACAGCTTCCGCAATGGATGCATAATCCTCCATAGATAACTTCATTTTCAAGATCTTGACTTGATTTTTCAATCTTCATTAATAATTTCACTTTAAAATGCTAATAATCAATCTTTTAATATTGAATAGTAAAATAAATCATGGCATATAAACTTTAAATGAAATTTCACACTCTTTATATTCTAAGGATTCAAGAATAATATATTAAAATTTGTAAAGATTATATAAAACGGATATATTTAATCTAATGAACTCCAAAATCTGACGAATAGATACTTCCTTTTTAAAAAATTCTCCCAATACATAGTCATATATATTTTTCAGCTAACCCACCAAAACCATTTAGAAATTTTGTAAATTAATCTTTAGAAGCCTATGAGACAAAACATATTTATTTAAATTTCACACATGCTTTTACCAGTTAAAATATTTCATTTATTTACTTATTTAATTTTCAATGCCTACACTTCCTTCTTTACCTCGTAATATAACGCTCCACTTAACGGAGAATTGCAATTTAAGATGTAAGATGTGTTATTTCTGGGGAGA
>Ga0315553_10000125_pt1 | contig 63436 bp, 52 predicted proteins | sample SalMarSW160140MG_FD_203099 | JGI IMG/M metagenome (GOLD analysis project Ga0315553, IMG submission 203099) | Salt marsh sediment microbial communities from the Plum Island Ecosystem LTER, Massachusetts, United States - Salt Marsh Sediment SW1601-40 ...
CTGAGCCAGGATCAAACTCTCAGATTGAAAGTTTTGATTCTGGTTTTGGCTTGGAGGTTATCCAAGGAATCTCTGCGTAACGGGCACCTTCACACTAAGACGCATTCGATCCGAGTTGCCCCGAGCCGAGTGCGCCATGGTGATGGCTTTGAAACGCAGAGATCGCCAGAGTCTTGTTCGATCTAAAGCCGAAGCTCAAGATCTCGCCAGGACTCCGCCGCCTGCGTTTCCCTTCCTTCAAATCCACTTGTCAAAGAGCAACTCGGCGACACCAAATCCTCAGCCAGCCTGATTTTGACTGGCTCTGAAGACAACGAGGTTCCTGCCGGGCGGTCCCGGTAGAGAACCACGAGGTGTCGTGAGACGGAAGCCCGAATCGGGCGGCGAAGCAACATGTGCCCCGCCCAGCCGTTGAGTTAATATCAACGCCTCTGCGTTGTCAACACCCGGCCGAAAAATGCCTGCGATTACAGCGGCTGCCGAAGCGTTCGACGCACACCTTTGCGCCTGGCGATCCGACGGACCGGCGGTCCTCGCAGGAATAGAATACATAGGGAGGCTGTGGACATCTTTCAAGGGGCTCTGCTGCTAAGCAAAAACCACTGACTTTGCGGGCCTTGCCATCAGGTCGCCCGTTTTTCGGACTCGAATAAAGCGTTCCGTCTTCGGCGCCGCATGGTAAATCGAAGCGGCCGGCCCTCGGCATTTTGCTGTATCCTTATTGAGCCGCGCCGCTCTTGCCTGTCGTGGTGCGCCGGTCACGCGAATGGGGGGTTGCCGCACCAAGCCAAGGTGTCGGCACGGGAATACTGGGGAAGGGCTCAAGCCACGTGGTCGACCGGCGCCGATATGCCTCGCACGCGCGCTACGGAATGCTCGCTGGCGCCGAGCGGCCGACGGGTCTGCCCCAGCTCTATCGCGGCCGCGCGGCAAGCGCCTTCAAGGACCTTTATGAGACAGACCACGCCGAGCCGCGGCGGGGGGGCCGGTTTCGCTGGTTGATCAGCACCTGTCTCGCCGGAACGGTTGGAGCCATCTCCATCTTCGTCGTCATCTATGGCTCTACCGACCGGCGCGAAACCAAGAGTGGCTTTCTGCCTGCACTTTCGCTGATGGGTGACGCCGATCTGAGCGGCCGCGGCATCCCGTTCCTGCGCGCCAGCGAAGGCCTGAAGTGGGCCACACCCAAGAGCGACCGATTGAAGATTACCAGCGGCGCGGTGACGGTCCGCTACCTCATCAACGAATCGCTAAAGCAGCGGCGCGCCGGCCGCGAATACATCCACGCCAAGCCTTACGTGCGCATCGTCGGGCGCTTGGCGCCGGTTTCGCCGGACTATGAGGCACAGATCCCGCCCTTCAACCCGCTCAAACTCTACGCGCTCAACAAGCAAGCGAGCCCCGGGCAAGCGGACGATTCGACCACGACCGATCAGAGCAGCGTCAAGGTCTCCGTCGTGGAGCTCCTCGGCGGTATCCTGCCGGTAGAGGACGGCGAAGAGCTCGATGACGCCGAGGTGGCCCAGCATGTCGCGCGGACAAAGGAGGCCGAAGCGGAGGCGGAGAAGATCCGAGCCGGCGCGGAGGCCGACGCCAGCCGTTCGCTCTCGGGCGAGGACACAAACGCGCTTGGATCCGACTTGGCCGCCGACGTCGTTCCGCCGAATACCACGGTGCTGGCCAAGCCGACTCAAGATGAGGAAGACACCTTGGCCGACCTTGAAGGTCGCGAAACGCTGGTCGTGAAAGTCGGCGCTAAGGACAGCCTTCGCAAGATCCTGACCCGGGCCGGCGCCGACAGCTGGCAGGCGCGCGCCATGATCGAAGCCGCCCGCAACGTCTTTCCCGAATCGAGCCTGAGCGCCGGCCAAGAGGTCCGCATCACTCTCGTCCCCTCGCTCACCCAGAAGGACCGCAAGGAGCCAGCGCGCTTCAGCGTGTTCTCCGACGGCCACCATCATCTAGTCACCGTCATGCGCAATTCCGCGGGCGAGTTCATAGCCAGCAAGTCGTCGGCCATCGAGGAGGAAATCGCCAACGCGGCGCTCGGCGACAGCGACAAGGCTTCGACCTCAAGCATTTATGGGAGCGTGTTTTACGCGGGCCTCCTGCAGCATGTGCCGCCGGAGACGATCTGGAAGATCATGAAGATCCACGCCTCCGAGACCGATTTCCGCCGTCGCTTGCGGCCCGGCGATGCAATCGAGCTCTTCTTCGACATGAAAGACGACCCAAGCCCCGACGCGCCGCCCGGAGAGCTGCTCTACACGGCCATCACCAGCGGCGGGGAGACCTACCGCTTCTACCGTTTCCGCACGGCGGACGGGGTCGTCGACTACTACGATGAGAAGGGGAGCAACTCGCGGAAGTTCTTGATGCGCCGTCCGGTGCGCGGCGAGAACGTGCGCCTCACATCCGGGTTTGGCATGCGCTTTCATCCACTGCTCAACGAGCGGCGCATGCATACTGGCGTCGATTGGGCAACTTCAACCGGCACGCCGATACTCGCAGCGGGCAGTGGCGTCATCGAGGAGGCCGGCCGCAAAGGACAGTACGGCAACTATATCCGCATCCGCCACCCCAACGGCTATCAGACCGCCTACGGACACATGCTGCGCCTCAAGAAGGGCATCGTCCGCGGCGTCAAGGTCCGGCAGGGACAGATCATAGGCTACGTCGGCTCCACCGGGCTCGCCTCGGGCCCGCACTTGCACTACGAAGTGCTGATCAACAGCCGCTTTGTCGACCCGCTTTCCATTCAAGTGCCGCGCGAGCGCGAGCTGAAAGGGCGCCAGCTTGCCGAATTTCAGAAGGAGCGCACCCGCATCGACGAGCTGCGCCACCTCGCACCGGTCATGACCGCGAGCAAGTAGTTCCACGATATCATTCTCGGGCTTGTCCCGAGGATGACACCTCACTAGGCCGCGGCCTTCACCGGCTCGCCATTGAGCACAAGTTCGCCGTCACGCACGCTCAAGCGCACCGTGTCGCCGTCCTTGATGCGGCCGGCGAGGATCTGCTCGGCGAGCGGATCCTGCACGTGGCGCTGGATGACGCGCTTTAGGGGACGTGCGCCATAAGCCGGATCATAGCCGCAGTTGGCAAGCCAAGTGCGCGCCTTGTCGTCGACCTCGATGATGATCTTGCGATCGGTCAAGAGCTTCTGCAGACGCGCGATCTGAATGTCGACGATCTTGCCCATCTCCGAGCGCTTCAGGCGATGGAAGAGAATGATGTCGTCGAGACGGTTCAGGAACTCCGGCCGGAACTTCTGGCGTACCTCCGCCATCACCGGATCGCGCACCGCGTCGGTGTCCTCGCCCTCCTTCTGATTGACGAGGTACTCCGAGCCGATGTTGGAGGTGAGGATAATGATGGTGTTGCGGAAGTCGACCGTGCGGCCGTGGCCGTCTGTCAAGCGGCCGTCGTCGAGTACCTGCAGCAAAACATTAAAGACATCGGGGTGCGCCTTCTCGATCTCGTCGAAAAGGATCACCTGATAGGGCCGGCGGCGCACCGCCTCGGTGAGCGAGCCGCCCTCCTCGTAGCCGACGTAGCCGGGCGGCGCGCCGATGAGCCGGGCCACCGAGTGCTTCTCCATGTATTCCGACATGTCGATGCGAATGAGCGCCGTCTCGTCATCGAACAAGAACGCGGCGAGCGCCTTCGACAATTCCGTTTTGCCGACGCCCGTGGGCCCCAAGAACATGAAGGAGCCGATCGGCCGGTTGGGATCCTGCAGACCCGCGCGGGCGCGGCGCACCGCGGTCGAGACGGCATCGACGGCCTCGCGCTGGCCGATGACGCGTTTGGAGAGCGCGTCCTCCATCTTCAAGAGCTTCTCGCGCTCGCCTTCGAGCATGCGGTCGACGGGAATTCCGGTCCAGCGCGAGACGACGCCGGCGATCTGATCGGGCGTTACCGCCTCCTCGACCATGGCGCCCTTCTGCTCCTGGGCCTCGATCTCATTCAATTTCTTTTCCATTTCGGGGATACGGCCGTAGGCAAGCTCTCCCGCACGCGCAAGATCGCCGCGCCGCTGCGCCTGCTCCAGCTCCGTACGGGCCGAGTCGAGCTCCTCTTTGAGTTTCTGCGCACTTCCGAGCTTTTCTCTTTCCGCCTCCCAGTTCTGGGTCAGCACCTTGCTGCGCTCTTCCAGATCGGCGATCTCCTTCTCCAGCCGGCCAAGCCGGTCCTTGGAGGCGGCATCGCTCTCCTTCTTCAGGGCCTCGCGCTCGATCTTCAGCTGCATCAGTTCGCGATCGATGGCGTCGAGCGCCTCGGGCTTGGAATCGATCTGCATCTTGAGGCGCGAGGCCGCCTCGTCGACAAGGTCGATGGCCTTGTCGGGCAAGAAGCGGTCGGTGATGTAGCGGTTCGACAGCGTGGCCGCGGCGACGAGCGCGGAATCGGTGATGCGCACGCCGTGGTGCAGCTCGTACTTCTCCTTTAGCCCGCGCAGGATCGAAATGGTATCCTCGACCGTCGGCTCGTCGATGAAGACGGGCTGGAAGCGTCGCGCCAGCGCCGCGTCCTTCTCGATGTGCTTGCGGTACTCGTCGAGCGTTGTGGCGCCGATGCAGTGCAGCTCGCCGCGCGCGAGCGCGGGTTTGAGCAAGTTGCCGGCGTCCATCGCCCCTTCGGTCTTGCCGGCACCGACGATGGTGTGCAGCTCGTCGATGAACAGGATGATGCGGCCGCCCTCCGCCTGCACCTCGTTGAGCACGGCCTTGAGGCGCTCCTCGAACTCGCCGCGGTATTTGGCGCCCGCAATCAGGGCTCCCATGTCGAGCGCCAGAAGCTTCTTGTCCCTGAGGCTGTCGGGCACGTCGCCCTTGACAATCCGCAGCGCCAGGCCCTCCGCGATCGCCGTCTTGCCGACGCCCGGCTCGCCGATAAGCACCGGATTGTTCTTGGTGCGCCGCGAGAGCACCTGGATGGTGCGGCGGATTTCCTCGTCGCGGCCGATGACGGGGTCGAGCTTGCCGGCGGCCGCAGCTTCAGTGAGGTCGCGCGCATAGCGTTTCAGCGCGTCATATGCCTGCTCGGCGGACGCCGTGTCGGCGGTGCGGCCCTTGCGCAGGTCGTTGATCGCCGTGTTGAGGCCTTGCGGGGTCACTCCGGCGCCGGCGAGGATCTTCGCGGCCTCAGTGCCCTTCTCGAGCGCCAGCGCGAGCAAGAGCTGCTCGACGGTGACGAATTTGTCGCCGGCCTTCTGCGAGATCTTCTCGGCCTGGTCGAAGACGCGCGCAAGCTCGCGCGTCGCCATCGGCTGGCCGGCACCGCCGCCCGTCACCTTGGGCAGCTTGGCGAGCGCGGCGTCGACGCCCATCAGCGCGGCGCGCGGGTCGCCGCCAGCCTTGCGGATCAGGCCCGCGGCCATTCCCTCGCTGTCGTCGAGCAGCGCTTTCAGGAAATGCTCGGGCGTGAGCTGCTGGTGGCCATCGCGCAGCGCAATCGTCTGCGCCGCTTGCACGAACCCGCGGGCGCGTTCCGTATACATTTCGAAATTCATGCATCCCTCCTAGAGCACGCTTCTTCCGCCCATTACGGCACGGCAGAGCGCCTGCACGTCAGGAATTTAAAGGGCTCGCCCACCTCTCGCCGGCCGGCGCAGCATCGGGCCGAATCCTTTCCAACACGTGATATAGTGCGCTCCAAACCCGGCAAAAGGGGGCATGACCCGGCGAAGCGCCGGGTCCTGGGTTGCATCAACGATGGCTCATTCAGCCGGACCCAACGTCCGCGGACTTTATCGCTATCCCGTCAAAGGCTTGTCGCCCGAACCGCTCGAGCGCGTGATGCTCAAGGTCGGTGAGACCGCGCCGTTTGACCGCGCCTTCGCCATCGAGAACGGACCGGGGCGTTTTGATCCCGAGCATCCACAGCACCTGCCCAAGATCAACTTCCTCATGCTGATGCGCGACGAGCGGCTCGCAACGCTTGCAACCCGGTTCGACGACGCCTCGCAGACCCTGACGATCCTGCGGGGCGGCAAGCAGGTTGCACGCGGGCAGCTCACGTCGCCGCTTGGGCGAAAGATGATCGAGCAGTTCCTGGCGGCCTACATGCAAGCGGAGCTGCGCGGCGCGCCCAAGATCGTCTTCGCCGAGGGCCACAGTTTCACGGACGTGGCGGTGAAGTGTGTGCACATCGTCAACCTTGCCTCCCTGCGCGAGCTGGAGCGCGCCGTAGGCTGCCCGCTCAATCCCCTGCGCTTTCGCCCCAATATCGTGATCGATGGGATCAATGCTTGGGAGGAGCGCGGCTGGGTCGACAAGACGGTCTCGATCGGCGAGGCGGAGCTTTGCGTTTTCAAGCGCACGCAGCGCTGCGCGGCGACCAACGTCGATCCCGATACGGGCAAGCGCGCCCTGGCGCTCCCTGCCGTGCTGGAGCGCACCTGGGGACACGCGGACTTCGGCGTCTATGCGCGTACCACACGGGCCGGCACGGTCGCATGTGGCGACCGCGTCTCCGCCCCGGAAGGGCGACGCAGCGAAGCGGGATAAAACGAAGCCGGATAACCGGTCGCGGTTGTCCGCTTGGCCGGGCTAGTCCTGATCGGACTCTTCAGCGACGGCGCCGCCGTTGGCATCACCCTGGCCACCGTCTTCGCGGCGCGGCCGGCGCACGGGACGGCGCAAAAACTCCGGCTGCTCATGCGTCTGCGCAAAGCGCTCGCGGCGCCTCACCTGCCCGTCCGGAGACGCCCGCTGGGTACTCTCAGCGCCCGCCTCGGCATTTTGCTGTCGCGCAGACTGAAAACCGCGCGGCTCCCCGCCGCCGCGCTCCTGCCGGTCGGGCCGCTCACGAAAGCGATGCTGTTCGTGCCCCCCTCGGTGACCCTCGAACCGCTGACCATCAATGCGCGGCTGCGGCTCATGTTGACGCATGGACGAGCCCGGTTGCACGTCCCCGTCCTCGCCGACCTCGTCCCCGTACTCGTCGCCCGGCTCAAGGGAATCGTGCGTTCCGAACGGACGCTGACGGCCCATGTCGCCATTCATCTGCTGTTCGCCGCCCGGACCCATGTGCTGGTCGCGGAACGCCATGATGATGCGATTGTAGTGCTCGGCGTGCTGCAGATAGTTTTCGGCCAGCACGGGATCCCCCGAGGAGGAAGCGTCGCGCGCCAGCGTCATGTACTTTTCAGCGATGTGAGCCGGCGTGCCGCGGATCTTTACGTCCGGCCCCGTGCTTTCGAAACTACGTGTGAGCGGGCTTTGTCCCTTGCGGTTACGCCCGCGACCCCTGCGGTTCTGCTGTCCTTGCCTCATTGGCTCCGTTCTCGGTCGTGATGAATCAGTGAAGGCCTGCGCCCCGCCATAAACGCTTTGCCTTGTTGCTAGTGCACCACCCTCAGGGCAGGCGTGACCGTCCCAGCCTCGTGTGGGCGTCAGGCGCACACCATTGATCTTCTCTTGTGACGCTCAAACGGCAGTCGCTACATCCAGTCGGAAAGGGGCGTTGAACGCCATGCCGCCAGCGATCGCCATTTCAGCGGGAGCTTGAGGATGTTGGCGCGTACGCGCAAGCGCCCTCTTGCTTCGCAATCCCAGCTCGTGCGGTTCCGCAGGGCCCAGCCACTGAAGCGCGACGCACGATCAATACGGCTGCAATCAGCCTAGCGCGGAACGGACGTAAATCAAACTCTTTATTTGCGACCTCGTTACAACTGTATCTCCATGGCCACACAGCGCACGTGGCCCCCCAGATCCTTGCGGACGCGAAGTCTGCCTCCTCCCCTTCCAGCGTCGGAAGCGCGCAGCAATTCCATAACGGCGGCGGCCTGTCCCGCGCCCACCTCAAACATCACCCAGCCACTGGTTACCACATTATGAACAGCCGAGATGATCTTCCGGTAAACGGCGAGTCCGTCGTTGCCTCCGTCGAGGGATTCAGGCGGCTCAAAGTCGCGCACCTCGGGAGCCAGCGCGGCAATTTCACCGGTCGCAACATAAGGCGGATTGCAGACCACGAGATCGAACGGCTGCGCGATGCCATCGAGGGCGCATCGGCACTCGAATCTGGCGCGCGACGAGACACCGTGACGGCGGGCATTCTCAGCTGCCACCGCAAGAGCAGAGGCGCTCACATCGGTGCCAAGCCCCGTCGCGAGCGCCAGCTCGGCAAGCAGTGTAACAAGAAGACACCCTGAGCCGGTACCGACATCGAGAATGCGCAGGGGCTTATGGCGCCAACCAGCCTGCGCCGCGAGTTCAAGAGCCATCTCGATCAGCGTCTCGCTGTCGGGGCGGGGATCGAGCGTGGCTGGCGTTATGAGGAAGGGGCGCCCGTAAAATTCCCGCTCGCCAAGAATACGCGAGACGGGCTCACGCGCGCAGCGGCGCCGAACAAGCTCGTCCAGGCGATCGCAGTGATCCTGCGCAACGATCCTGTCCGGACGCGCGATCAACTCTGCCACTCCGACTCCTGTCGCCGCGGCGAGCAGCCGGCGCGCATCCCGCTCGGGCGTCTCGACGCCGGCCTCGGTGAGCGCGCGCGCGACGCGGCGGGTGATTTCACCGAGCCGTTTCGTTGCCCCTGCGGTAATAGGATCAAGCACTGGCATGCCTTTCGATGGTGGCAAGTTGACCGGCCTGATGGTCGGTAATGAGCTCATCGATCAGCTCATCGAGCGCAGTGCCCTCGAGCACGGCACCGAGCTTGTGCAGCGTCAAGTTGATGCGATGATCGGTGACGCGGCCCTGCGGGAAGTTATAGGTGCGAATCCGCTGGGAGCGATCGCCCGAGCCGACCTGGCCCTTGCGCGCCTGGGCGCGCGCATTCGCCGCCCGCTGGCGCTCCTGCTCGAAGACGCGCGAGCGCAGGACCTGCATGGCGAGGCGCCGGTTCTGATGCTGGGATTTTTCGGCCGAAACGACGATGATGCCCGTCGGCAGGTGCGTGAGGCGGACCGCCGAGTCCGTCTTGTTGACGTGCTGGCCGCCCGCGCCGCCCGCCCGCATTGTGTCGATGCGGATGTCCTCGGGGCGAATGTCGACGTCGACCTCCTCGGCTTCGGGCAGCACCGCGACCGTGGCGGCGGAGGTGTGAATGCGCCCGCCCGTCTCGGTCTCCGGAATACGCTGTACGCGGTGCACACCCGACTCGAACTTGAGGCGGGCAAAAACTCCCTCGCCCGAGATCGAGGCAATCACCTCCTTGAACCCGCCGAGGTCGTTTTCCGACGCGCTGATGATCTCCGTCTTCCATCCCTTGAGCTCGGCATAGCGCGTGTACATGCGGAACAGATCGGCGGCGAACAGCGCCGCCTCATCGCCGCCCGTGCCGGCGCGCACCTCCAAGATGGCGCTCTTCTCATCGGCGGAATCTTTGGGTAGAAGCTGCAGCTTGAGCTGGTGCTCGAGCGTCTCCCGCCGCGGCTCGAGCGCCTCCAGATCGGCGCGCGCCAGCGCAATCATCTCCTTGCCGGACGCCGGATCCTCGAGCAGAGCTTCGAGATCGGCGCTCTCCTTCTCGGCGGCCCGTAGCGCGTCGATCGTCGCCACGATGGGATTGAGCCCGGCGAACTCCTTAGTCAGCTTGGCATAGGTCGCTTGATTGACGCCGGCGTTGAGCTCGGCCTGAATCGCGTTCCAGCGCCCGACCAGCTTGTCCAGCTTCTCTTTGGGGATCGTGCTCATTCTCTTTGGACGGCAAGTTTGCGATAGCAAGGACCGCCGCTCGTTGGACCGGGTGACATTTTCCCATTCGGTCTAGTTAGATATGGGTATGCGGCCGGCGGCGCGCCGCATCTAATCTGATTGGGACGCCGTCTGCAATTTGTCTGAGCGCCGGGTGCGCGGATCGGGGACATCGATCCAACGCAAGCCGTCATGGACCGGAGCCAGCTGCACAATAACGTAGTTCTGGGCCCCGCGGACAAAGCGCACAACGGGCGGCGGCAGCTTGGAGATGGCGGCCTCGAGCACCGAGGTCTGGGTGACGAGCAGGAAAAGGGCGACGGGGATGCCGAGAACGACCAGCGCGCGCGTCGTCCTTGCGAAACGGCTGTGCCACAGGCGCCCCACGCCCGCTGCTGCGGCGGCAAAGGCTCCCCTTTCGTCCTCCTCCTCGTCGTCGAAGGCCGGCGCCGGCAGGGGCGGGCCTTCATCGCTTGCCTGCAGTATCTCGATCAGACGCAAAATGGGGCGCGGATCGAGCCCGACAAGTCCCGTGTAGGTCCTGACGATGCGGCAGGTCTCGGCCCAGGGGGGAAGGTTGTGAACATCCCCTGCCTCGAGCGCTGCGACGATGTCGATGCGGGTCGCGAGGCGCTGGGCGACCTCCGGCTGCGAAAGATGAAACGACCGCCTGACATCGCGAAAAAAGCGTCCCACCTGCGTTGCCACTGGCAGGCTTTGAGGCCCCGGGCCTGTCCGTATCGGCGCGGCAAAATATGCGCCGGGACGGGGCACAGCACTGTGCGGCCTCGCTGGCTCGTAGCTACTACGCATAACTGACGCTACGTGACACCATCGGAACTGGAGTTCCCCCAGCGGCTATCGTCCAGCAAAATCCGACCCTTGTCAAAGGCTGGGCTCCCCTACTCTGGCTCAAACCTCAATGCCTTCCGCCTTGGCGAAGGCATCGAGCTGCGCGCGGATGTTGCGGGTGCCCTTCTTAAGCAGCTCATCGAGCAATTTTGCGGCGCGGCCGGCGTGCAGGGACAAAATCATGGTCTTGACGGGGCCAATTGAGGCCGGCGCCATCGAAAGCGATCGGAAGCCGAGCGCGATCAGCGCCAGGGCCTCGATCGGGCGTCCCGCCATCTCCCCGCACAGCGTCAACGGCACGTCATGCTTTTTAGCCGCCTTCACGAGCGCCTTGAGCGCTTTCAGCGGCGCCGGCGACAACGCGTCATAGCGGCTGCCGACCCGTGCGTTGGTGCGGTCGGCGGCGAACATGAACTGCATCAGGTCGTTGCTGCCGACGGAAACGAAATCGACTTTCTTCATCAAGGAGTCGAGCTCGAACAGTAGGCAGGGAACCTCGATCATGGCGCCGATGGCGATGCGCCGGGGCGTTTCATAGCCCTTCGCCGCCACGATGGCGCGCTCCTTATCCACGAGCGCGCGCACCGCGTCCATCTCATGCGCCATCGACACCATCGGGATCATGATGCGCAGCTCGTGGCCGCCGGCGCCGCGCAGCAGCGCGCGCACCTGGGTGCGCAGTAGTGCCGGGCGATCGAGTCCCATGCGGATTGCCCGCCAGCCCATCGCCGGATTCTCCTCCTTGGGCTGGCGCAAATAGTGCAGCACCTTGTCGCCGCCGATATCGAGCGTGCGGAAGATCACCGGCTTGTCGCCGGCGCGGGCGACGATGGCGCGATAGGATTCAACCTGCCGTTCGAGCTTGGGCAGCGTGCTCGACAGCATGAACAACAGCTCAGTGCGGAACAGCCCGACCCCATCGGCCCCCGATTCCTTCAGGTGGGGCATGTCGACAAGCAGGCCCGCATTCATGTGCAGCTCGATCCGTTCTCCGTCCAGCGTCATCGCTGGAACATCTTTCAACGCCCGGTACTGGCGCTGCCGGCGGGCGAGGAAACGCACCTTGTCGGCATAGGCGGAAATGACGTCGGAGGAGGGCCGCAAATGCACCTCGCCCGTCATGGCATCGACGATCGCCGCATCGCCGGCGCTGACTCGTTCCACGATGCCGCCTGCTTGCCCGACCGCGGCAATCCCCAGAGCCTTGGCGACGATGGCCACATGGCTCTGTCCGCTCCCGTCCTCGACCACGAGGCCGCGCAACCGCTTGCGGTCGTAGTCGAGAAGCTCGGCGGGACCCATCGTACGCCCAACGAGGATCGCGTCGGGCGGCAGCTTGGAGGGCTCATCCGCGCTGGTGACGCGTCCGGCCAGGATACGCAACAGCCTGTCGGAAAGATCGTCGAGGTCGCGCTGGCGCTCGCGCCAGTAGGCGTCGTTCTGGCGCAGCATGCGCGCGCGTGTGCTGTTCTGCACGCGCTCCACGGCCGCCTCCGCGGTGAGCCCGCCCTCGACGGCCTCGCGCAGGCGCCGCTCCCAACCCTTGTCGTGGGCGAACATCCGATAGGCCTCGAGCACGTCGCGGTGCTCGCCGGCGGCGGCGAGATGCTCGTGGCCGAACATCTCGTCGAGCGAGGCCCTGAGCGCGATGATGGCGGCGTCGAGCCGCTTAAGCTCCTCGGCCGGCTCCTCGGCCATAAGCTTGGTCACAACGATACGCGGCTCGTGCAAGACCACGTGGCCCAGCGCGATCCCTTCGGAGATGGGCTCGCCCTGGATCAACGCAGAGAGCGACTTGCCGAGCTCAACCGCCGCGCCGGCGCCCGCCACGGCACCGGAAACGAGGTGCTCGGCCACAAACATCGCCGTCGTCTGCAGCACCTCGACGTCCTCGTCGGAGTATTCCTTTTGTGCGCGGTTCTGCACGACGAGCACGCCGAGCACCTGTCCGCTGCGCTGGATGGGAACGGCAAGCAGCGAATGATAGATTTCCTCGCCCGTTTCTGGCCGATAGGAGAACGCGGGATTGCTCGAGGCCTCGGGCTCGTTGACCGTGATGTTGAGCTCGGCGCAGCGGCCGACGAGGCCTTCACCGCGTTTCATGCGGGTTGCGTGCACGGCCGCCGGATTGAGGCCTTCGGTCGCGAAGAGCTCCAGCGAGCCGTCCTGGCGCTTCAAGTAGATCGAGCACACCTCGGTGACCATAACGCCGGCGATCTGCTTGACGATCTTGTTGAGCCGCGCCTGCCCGTCGCCGGGCTCGGACATGATCTCTCTGAGACGCCGCATGATGACACGCAGCGCCGGCTCGGATGTCAGGACTCGTGGCTCGTCGCCTCGCCTCTGCATGAGTCGTGCCGCTCGATGGGGGCCCCGGCGGCAGGCTCGAGGCTGGGTTGCCTACTTGTGCCGTGCCGCCAAGGCCGCGCCGTGGTTGCGAATTCTAATCCGCGTCGAGACCATAAATAGAATGCAGTGTCCTAACAGCAAGTTCGGCGTAGGCGGCATCGATCAGTACGCTGATCTTGATCTCGGACGTGGTGATTGCAAGAATGTTGATGCCCTTCTCCGCGAGCGCCTTGAACATCAAGGCCGCAACGCCCGCGTGGCTTCTCATGCCGATGCCGATCACGGAGATCTTGGCGACATCGGCCGAGCTCTTGACCTCGAATTCGCCGATGTCCTTCTTGGCGCTTTTCAAGGCCGCGAGCGTGCGCGGCAGCTCGGCCGCCTGCACCGTGAAGGTCATGTCGGTGTGCTTACCGTCGGGCGTAACGCTTTGCACGATCATGTCGACATTGATGTTGGCATCGGCGAGCGGCCCGAAGATGCGTGCGGCGACGCCGGGTTTGTCCTCGACCTTGATGAGGGTCACTTTCGCCTCGTCCTTAACGTAGGCGATGCCGCTGACGACTTGACTCTCCACAATCTCATCCTCATCGCAAACGATTGTGCCGATATCCTCCAGGCGATCCATGCGCACGGGCGCCATCGCCTCGGGCGCAACGAAACTGGAGAGCACGCGCACCATGACCCGGTTCACCATGGCAAGCTCCATCGAGCGCGTCTGCAACACTTTGGAGCCGAGCGAGGCCATCTCCAACATTTCCTCGTACGACACCTTCGGCAGCCGGTGCGCTTTGGGCACGATGCGCGGGTCGGTGGTGTAGACACCATCGACGTCGGTATAGATGTCGCACACATCGGCCGTCAGCGCGACGGCCATGGCCACCGCGCTGGTGTCAGAGCCGCCGCGGCCAAATGTTGCGATGCGGCGGCGCTCCGGCTCGATACCCTGGAACCCCGTCACCACCGCCACCTCACCCTGCTTGAGGCGGCGCTTGATCTCGCTGCCGTCGATGCTTGTTATGCGCGCTGCACCATGGGCCGCTGTCGTCGTGATGGGAATCTGCCAGCCCTGCCAGGAGCGCGCCTGCAGTCCCATCGACTGCAGCACGATGGCCAATAGCCCCGCCGTCACCTGCTCGCCGGTGGCGACCACGGCATCGTACTCGCGCGCATCGTGCAAAACGGCGGCCTCCCGCACCCAGGCGACGAGCTGGTTGGTCACGCCCGACATGGCCGAGACCACGACCGCAACCTCGTTACCGCCCTCGACCTCGCGCTTGACGTGGCGCGCCACGTTGCGGATACGCTCGACGTTGGCGACGGAGGTGCCGCCGAACTTCATGACAACCACAGCCATTGCGTGTCCCGCTGCGTGCGCGCTTTAGCAATTCTTGCTTGGAATTGGCCCTCAGGGCGCCGGCCGCGAGCAGACGAGGCCGGTCCGATCGGCGCAAACGGCCTTGCGTGAGCTGAAAATCCCGCTTACGGCCCGTTCTCATAACGGGATCGGCGCATCCCCGCAATACTGGCCGGGCTCGCAGCCAGCGGGACCCCGCCTGCAGCGTGTGCGCCTTGACAATTCCCCTGGGGTCCTCCCAATCCTCGATGCATGGCAAGCCTTCTTGCACATGCATCTGCCGCGAGCGCCAGCCTCGATCCCCGTGAGGTTCAACGCTTTGAGCGCCTTTCCGGCGAATGGTGGGACCCCAACGGCAAGTTCCGCCCCCTGCATCGCCAAGGACCGGCCCGGCTGAGCTTCATTCGCGATGCCCTGGTACGGCATTTCGGCCGCCCGCCAAGAGACATCAAGCCATTGCGGGATATATCGATTTTGGACGTGGGTTGCGGCGGCGGCCTGGTCTCGGAGCCCCTTGCCCGTCTGGGCGCAAGCGTGACCGGGATCGACCCCACGACAGATGCCATCGCGGTCGCACGCCGGCACGCTGAGGCGCAGTCCCTGGCGATCGATTATCGCGCCGGCACCGCGGAGGACCTGCTGGCGGCGGGGGAAAACTTCGACGCTGTCGTCTGCCTGGAGGTGGTCGAGCACGTGGCCGACGTCGGCACTTTCCTCAAGACGCTGGCGGGTCTCGTCCGTCCCGGCGGCATGTTCGTGCTTTCGACCCTCAATCGCACGTGGAAGGCCTATGCCCTGGCCATCGTCGCGGCCGAGTACGTGCTGGGCTGGCTGCCGCGGGGCACCCACGACTGGCAGCGGTTCGTGACGCCCGAGGAGCTCGAGCGGCATTTGCGGACGGCCGGTTTCAAACCCTCGCGTTTTTCCGGCCTCGTCTATGACGTGATGCGGGACGAGTGGCGGCTCAATCCAGATTGTAGCGTCAACTACCTGGCGGCGGCGGTGCTGCCTGCGTGACCACGGCGAGTCCCCACAACTATCGGCAGGGTGGGCACCGTTTGTGCTGGACGGCTCTCCGGTGAATCACATAGGGATCAATGGCTTGTTGCGTTTAAGAGCGACCCACTGCAACAGGAGCCACCCATGTCTCGCCGCACCATGAACGTCTACTACCGGGACGGCTATCCCGCCCGTGTGGTCGCCGACGATCCAAGCCTCAAAGATGTTGAGGTGAACTTCATCGCCAACGACCTTCCCGATCGCCTCATGTTCGTGGCGACGCTCGCGGAAACTGAGATCGAGCGCTTCTGCACCGATCAGCGGACCTGCAAGGCCAACACTCAGTGGCACGGGCTCAGCATGGCGGCGGAATGCGCCGGCGAATGCCTAATGGCATTGCGCGACCAGCACTACGGCGATCCCGCGGCCATGAACGCCGCCATCGACGACATATTGGCCCGCTTCAACGCCGCGCGTGCGCATGCCATGGAATTGCGGGCGGGCGCCGATGAGGAAAGCGACCCCGCCGCCGCTACCCGTGCGCACTTCACCGGGGATGCCCCGCCGTCGCGTAAACCCAACGGCAAGCAGGCAGGCCTACGCCAAGCGGTCGTGAATTAGAGAGTTCAAGCCGCTCCCGGCTCCGGAGCGTCAACCGATACCGCGCTCGCGGGCTCATACCATTTAAGTTGAGCATCCGGCTTGCATCTAGCCCGCAAACGCCGCCCGGGGCACGGATGCGCGATTGCTTCGTCGCGCCATCGATACGGCGTTTCACGTTCCCGATGCCGACGAGCCGACTTCCGCGCTCGACGCTTAAAGCCGCTCGAACAGGCCAGTCAGCCATTCCCCACCACATCCAAATGCTGGGTGCCGGCTTTCTTCCTTTTCTTCACGCATGGTCCTTCCTTAAGAAGAAGAGCAAAATTAACGGACCAATCCATTGCGCGTCTTCACGGCCAGATCAGACACGTCCTGCCCCGTCTGCGGCGCGGCCATGATCCAGAAGCGCCCCGCCTGGTGGTACGTCTGCCCTTCCTGCGGCATGCAAGCCTCCACACTCGAGCCGGTTTTCGACGATCGGCCAATGGCGGAAATGTTCGATTGGCAGCAGCGCAACGCCGCCTTTGCCGGCCTGCGAAACGCGAATGCGCAGCTGCTGCTCAACCGTTTGCAGCGAGTGCACCCGCCCCCCGCCAGCCTGCTCGATGTCGGCTGCGCGGAAGGTTGGTTCCTGCGCAATGCGCTTGAACGCGGTTACAAAGTGCATGGCCTGGAGCCGGATCAGCGCATGGCGCAGATGGCGGACAAGCTCTTGAACATTCGCGCCGGCTTTTTCCCTGATGCGCTCGGGCGGGAGGAACGTTTCGACGTCATAACCTTCAACGACGTCTTCGAACATCTGCCCGATGTGCGCACGGCACTGGCGGCCTGCGACCAACATTTGACGGACGATGGCGTGCTCGTCATCAACCTCCCGAACGCACGTGGCGGGCTTTATCGGATTTCGTGCTTCGCCGCCCAGCTCGGCTTTCCAGGGCCGTTTGAGCGCCTGTGGCAGGCTGGATATCCTTCCCCGCATCTCAGCTACTTCACCCCCGACACGTTGGAGCAACTGGCTCGGAGCGCTCACTTCGCCGAATGTGCCCGCTTTCCGCTCCCGGCGGTGACGCGGGCGGATTTATGGAACCGCATCCGCTATGACCGCACCAAGTCGCTCGCCTACTCGCTTGCGGCCTGGACTCTGGTAATGGGCGCGTTGCCGCTGATTGCGATGATGCCCTCCGACATCTCCGTGCAGATGTTCAGGAAGGCTGCTGCCGGGAGTATCCCGGCAACCGAGCGACACAAGACCGGAAAAGACCGCGAGGTCGGGGGGCAGCGTGCTTCCTGATTTCTTGAAGCGTCGCAGCAATCGGCGCCTTTGGTTTTGGGCAAGTCTCCTCACGGGGCTCTTCATCGTCTGGTTCGCCAAGACGGTGGACTGGGCGACCCTGAGCAGCACCATCACCGAGGCCGGTCTCGTCACGCTGCTGACAGCGACGGCATTCTTGACCTGCAACGGGCTATTGGCGGTCCTCTGGCTCGTTGTCATCACCCAGCGGCGCCACACTCTGCGCGGCGCATTTGAGGTCGTCGGGTGGCAAATGCTCGCCTCCTCGATCTTGCCCGCGCGGCTTGGCGATCTCGCGTGGATGTATTTGATTCACCAGAAACTGAACGTCGCGCCGGGTCGTGCCGTGTTCGTTGCGCTCTACCACCGGCTGCTCGACTTTGTCGTCGCCAGCATGTTCTTTGTGATTTCCATTCTTCTCATCGGGGTGGATCTGTTCGGAGCCAACATCGGCCTTCTTGCTGGATTGGTGTTGACGCTGCTGATCGGCATTGTCGCAGCGTTGGAACCCTTGCTAACGCTCGGCGCGCGGTTGCTGCTATGGGCCGACGGAATATTCGACAACCGACTGACACAAACGTTATTGGGCCAGCTTCTTCATGTGCGGGTCTGGTACCGGCACGGTCTGCCTAAGACGTTGCTATGGGTGACGTTCGCCATCATCGCCACGCGGTGGGTGACAATCCTGGCCGCGTTGGGCCTTCTCATCCATGCCATGGCGGCACCGCTTAGCTGGACCGACAGCGCGTTTCTATCAAACCTCTATATCTATTTCTCCATCATACCGCTGCAAACGATCGGCGGGTTCGGCGCCGGCGAGGCGGGGCTCGCGTGGGTGCTGACCCTCTACGGCGTGGGCCTCGACAAGGCGAGCGCAATCAGCCTGCTGATCCGCATAGTCATAAATGTACTTCACGTGGGATTCTGGTTGGCGACCATGTCCGTTATGGCACTGATGGACCTGGTCAGCAGGCGGAGGCAGGCCTCATAGCACCTTGATCGGGTTCTCGTCGCGCAACAGGCGCTGCAAGGGGATCTGCGGCACGTTCTGGAAATCGAAACTAAGCGCTGACAGGAGCATCTGGGTACCGACAATGACGGGAAGCGCAGCGAGCATCACAGTTCCTGCAGTGGCCACCTCTCCGCTCGTCGCGACGGAAATCCATTTGCTAAGGCCGAAAATCACGCCGAAGCCGAGCAGCCCAATCGCAAGCGGCCACTCAAGCGAGGCCAGATTGAAGTCGCGGACATAGTAATTGTAAATCAGGCGCTTAGTGAAATTGCGCAGATGTTTCGCGAGAAACGGCGCGACAATCCGGCGGGCCCGCAAATTGGAGGTCTCGTCTTTATATACTGCCGTCATAGGTACGTCCCGCACGACGGCGCGGATCGTGTTCAACCTGAACAGCATGTCGGACTCGAAGAAATAGCCCCGGTCGATCATCTCCAACGGCAGCAAGCGCAGCGCGGCCGCATGGATCGCGGTGTAGCCATTGGTCGGGTCAAACACTTGCCAATAACCCGACGATAGCTTCGTCAGGAACGACAACATGGCATTGCCGATGACGCGCCTTTTGGGCATACCCGTTAGCGTCGCCGCCCGGTAAAAGCGATTTCCCTTGCAATAGTCGGCGTCGCCTGCTTCCAGCACGGCAAGGAACCGGGGCACGATTCTCGGGTCCATCTGCCCGTCCCCATCGATCTTGACGACGATGTCCATGCCCGCTTCGAGCGCGGCCTTATAGCCCGTGACCATCGCGCCCCCAACACCCTGATTCGTGTCATGGCGGAGGACGGTTACGCGAGGGTCGCTGCATTCCCTGCTTATTTTGTCGCCGCTCTTCTGCGGGCAGCAATCATCAACACAAAAAATCTGGTCGACGCGCGCCGGTATTCTGTCGAGCACGTGAAGCACCTGGTCGGCTACGCGGTAGCAAGGGACCACGACCGCGACCTTCAGCGACTTGAGCTTCTCGCCGGTCTGGCTCAAAACACCCCCCAGCTAAAACAAATTCCTGTTGACGATTCTTGTGCACATAGAACTGGAAAATATCACGCGGCGGGCGGGCTGATTGATGGATCAAAAAGCGCGCATCCTGATTTCGGGTGCCGGTGTCGCCGGCCTCACCGCCGCTATATGGCTCGGCAAGGGTGGTTTGCGTCCGCTTATTGTCGAAAAGGCCCCCAACATCCGCGCCGACGGATTCATCCTCTCGCTCTCGCACCATTCCTACCATCTCCTCCAGGAGATGGGAATTCTCGATGACTTGCGGGCTGTGAACAACCGCGTGCGCAGCTCCAGCTACTACGACCGTGCCGGCCGCGCGATTCTGACCCTCGACTATGAGCGGCTGTTCGAAGCCGGAAACATCATCCAGGTGATGCGCGATGATCTGGAGCGGGTCCTTTACAGCCACGTCAAGGACAAGGCGGATTATCTGTTCGCAAACTCGGTTACCGGAATTGCGCAGGCTGGCAACGAGGTTGAAGTCACATTCGAGGGCGGTCCGAAACGGAAATTCGACGTGGTGATCGGCGCCGACGGGCTGCATTCGGCCGTGCGCAACTGCACATTCGGGCCCGGCGAGGTGACGCGACATTATTTAGGCCTGCATGCCGCCGCCTTCCGTTGCGAGAATGTGCTCGGCATCAAGCATAAATACGAAGCCTATCTTGAGCCATGCCGACATACGATTGTCTACACTACCCGGCAGAACGACCTGGGCTGCATATTCATCTGGAAGAACAGCGACGTGACCGTGCCGGCGACCGAAGAGGCGCGGATCGCCTACTTGAGGGAGACCTATCGCGGCGCAGATCCGCGGGCGGTACGGCTGATCGAAACGGTGAAGCCGGGGCAGCGCATGTACATGGAAGCGCTCACCCAGATCGAGATGCCTGCATGGCGCAAGGGGCGGGTCGTCGTTGTTGGCGATGCCGCGCACTCGGTGACGCAATTGTCGGGACAAGGGGCATCAATGGCGATCAAGGGTGCCAGCACCTTGGCGCGGGCTCTTATTGACCATTCGGTCGAAGAGGCTTTTGCCCACTACGAGGCCACCATCCGGCCGATCATCGCCGAGATCCAACCGGCCGTGCGCAAGAACAAGCGCTGGTACGTACCAGGCGGTCTTGCCTTCCATTTATTTCGGGACGCCACCATGCGGTTCCTGCCAAATGAAATTTGGGTCCGCTATTTCCAGTCGAAATATTCCAAGGGCTGATATGCGCTGCTCAAAGAAGGCTCTAAGCTACTTCCATGCCCACGCCGCTCACATTCAGCCTCGATCTTGAGGATCACCGCGCGGACCGTACCGAGCCCGGGCGGTATCCTCAGGTGACGCGGCAGATTCTCGACTTTCTCGATGAAGCCGGCGTCCGCGGAACCGTCTTCACCGTTGGCGAGGTCGCGGAGGAAGAACCAGATCTCGTCCGCGAGGTGGCAAGACACGGCCACGAAATCGCGTTTCATTCCTATCATCATCGCCCCCTGACTCAGGAAACACGGGAGCGTTTCGCGGCGGAAACGCGTGTCGGTAAGGCGATGTTGGAGGACTTGACCGGGCGAGCGGTCTCGGGCTTCCGCGCGCCGGTATTTTCCCTGACCAACGCCAGCCTGTGGGCGGTCGATGTCCTTCACGAGCTTGGCTTTGCCTATTCCTCGAGCGTGCTGCCGGCGCGCCATCCCCTTTACGGCCTGCCCGGAGCACCCGATACGCCGTTTCGCTGGGCCAACGGTCTCATCGAAATCCCCGTCCCGGTTGCGCGCATCGGCCCCTGGACTCTGCCCTATCTCGGCGGCATCTACCTGCGCTACCTGCCGCAGGGCATCATAGCCAGGCTCACGGACCGGTCGCCGGGGAAAGCGCTGTGGACCTATTGCCATCCTTATGATTTCGATACGGAGGAGCCGTTCGCGCGGCTCAGGGACACGCCCCTTTGGGCGAGCATTCTTTTGTGGCTCCACCGTCGGGGCAGTTTCGCCAAGATGCGCGCCCTGCTCCAACAGGGAGTGGCCCCCCCTTTCGCGGAACAGATTGCCGCTGGAAAATTCGCGCACGTACCGATGTTTGAAGTTTCTGCCTTCGGCTGACACGGCCACTGCGTCGTTAAGGTATCAGCCGCGCCAGCGACGGGCCGGCCCAATTCGAAACCCTTTGTGGCAATCTGCCCCAGATCTTCGATGCGAGTACCATTGCCGGATCCGTCGCGTCGCGGGTCGGCGGCTTACTGGCGCCGGTAAGGACATAGTAGTAGCTCAGCGGGCGCGTGACGCCGCCCCACTGGGTCTTGAAATGCGCAGGCCCCGAACCAGCCGGCGAACGACCCAAATCGAGGAACTTGTAGCCTCTCTTGCAGGCCCATTCGATAATCGCCCAATAGAGCAGATTGTTCGGATGCTTCACGCTTGCCTGTGTCAACGACGCGGCCCAAGGGAAGCCCACCCAACGCGCTTCATGCATCACGAAGGCGCCGGCGACCGGGTCGTCGCCGTCCATCACCAGGACGATCTGGCTTTCGCCAGCGAAGACCTCGGCCACATTGTGGAACAGCGCTTTACTGTGTGGCGGAGAGCCCAAGCGGTGCATGGTCTCAGCGTAGATGCGAAAAAAGGCCTCGACGACGGCGGCGTCCCCGTGGGCCCACTCCACCCGGAGTCCCCGTTTGCGCGCGGCCCTCACCTTGGTGCGGACCCGAGTGTCAACACGCTCGCGCCACAGCGCCTCAGGGTCCGCCGACAATGGCAACCGGACATTGACGTAGGAGTGGCGGACCGGAAAATCCCAGGGCTTTTCGTCATCTTCGCGCAACTCCACATAGCCGGCACCCAACTCTTGGGCCAGTGTCGCGGCTCGCGCCACAAGACCGTTTTCACCGCACCGGTCGTCTGCGCAAACGGAGGGTTGGGTTCCGGCGAATGGCAAAGCGAAAAGAGCGCGTCCCAGAAGCCGCGAGCCCACCAAAAAGAGCGGCAGGATACCTGCAATCTGCCCGCCTTCCTTTTTCACGAGTAGGTAATAGCCGCGATGGCCATACGTCGCCTCGATCGCGGCCTTCCACCGGGTCGAGTGAAAGAGGGTGGCGCGGTCGCAATTGCGCACATACGCATCCCAGGAGTCATGGTCCTGCTCTTTGAGCAGTTCAACGTCTCCGAGCGCTTGTGTCATGAATGCGTCTAGCCAGCTTGCTCATTGCAACGCCGCGCCGGCGTCAGACCCGGGCGGGGCGCAACGGGATATGTAGCGCTTCAGCCGCTCTTCGGCATCGGCATCAATCGGAACTTCAACGGAGCGAGGTTCACGCAGAGCTGCAGCAATGCAACGCCGATTGCCAACGACAAGACCGGGATCAATGGAATGCTGTAGCGGGGGATCGAGACCGATACTGCAGCATGAAAGGCTAGCAGAAAGAACGGTGGAAGACACAAGATCCAATAGCTCCACTCGCGTCTGCGAGCGGTGCGCCACAGCAGCCACACACAGCAGATCCAGCCGAGGATGCCCCAATACTTGTCGATGAACATGGCGCGCCACCCGAGCGGCAAGCTCACCAGGAAATGCTTGACCGGATTGGCAAGCACCTTTGTTCGCAAAACGTAGCTGAGGTGCTCCTCTTTGCCGGCGGCCGCTTCAGGCCTTTCGCTGGCGATGTCCCGCACGCCGATCTGGTATAGGCTCTTTTTCGACCAATCGAGCCGTTCATACGTGGAGCGCGGGAACAGACGCTTCGCTAGTTGGTCTCCGACATCTGGGAACCAGTATAGGAAGGCGACCCCCCATTCGGCGGCGGTCATGCGGTTGTACGCCGCCCGTTGGCTGAGCGTGCGACCGGCGTAGGCGGGGTCGCTAAAGACGGACCGGCCGAACTCAATTTGGTTGCGCGCAATCCACGGCAGGACAACAGCAGCATATGCGGCGGTGAATACAATCAGCCCAGCGCGCATTGCAGACCCTTGGCGCCGGAGCAGAGCTACGATGATCCCCACGACAAGCATGAGCCAGAAGACGTAGGCAAAGGTTGGTCGCGTAAGGGCCAGAAGGCCGAGCAATACGCCGGCCAACAGCGGCCATACGATCTGCCCGCGCTGCTGCATCGCCAGCAACAGCACCAGCGTGAACAGACCGAAAAGAGGCAGGAACAGCGCCTCTGTGAGCAACATCCGCGCGAAATAGAGCGGAACTGAGCAAGCGAGCACGGCGAAAAGCGCCAGCCAAGCTGCAGCTCTGCGTCGCGAAAAGAGCCATGTCGTCAGCCAGACGCTCGCCGCGAACACGACCATGAGCGCGCCTTGTGCCATGACTACTGTTAAGTAGTTGTTCGGACAGCTAGCAGCGGGACCGCCGTGCTCAATCGTGCAGATCAGGCTTTCACGTAGCGCCGGATCCACTTTCGCCAACAGGGCTACAAATGCGGGATAGAGTGGTGTCACCTCATACGACGGCAGCGGGGTGAGACCCAGCTTTTGGAAACTGCCAAAGACTCCAAATTCAGCCAGTCCCAGCGCGTGTCCGACGTAGATTAATGCGTCATAGCTCGGCGCGGTCGGCATACCCTTGCGGGCCGCCAGCATAGCGATGACAAGTGCGGCAACGCCGACGACGAGCGCCACGTCCCAGACTCGCAAACCGGACGATGGCTCCCCTCGGTCCATTAGCAACAATCCGTGCCCGTCTCTCTTGCGCTCTTGAGTGAGCTTGTAAAGGATCGATCTGCAAAGTCACGCGCGAGCGCCCGCTAGGGGCAAAGGAAGTCCACGAGGGGGAGGCAACCCGCTCTGCGTCCGTCACAAGAATCAGGCGAAGAAATTGATGGTACCGCCTCCCCGAATTGAACGGGGGACCTCTAGATCCACAATCTAGCGCTCTAACCAACTGAGCTAAGGCGGCACGCTTGGGGCCCGCAAAAAGCGTAGCCTACCCGGCGCGTCTTACAACCCCCACTGCGGCCGGATCGTCAAGAGAAAAACGGGCTCGCTCCGGCGCCACGGATTTTCGGCACGCCGCCGAGGCGGCGCGCAGGCCGGAAAGCCGATCCTCTCGCTCATCTCAGCCTTTGGGCTGGGCCTTCTGCGCAGCCTCGCTCAACAGCTTGCCGAGCTCTTGGGCCTGCTGGGCGTAGGCCTGCATCTGCTTCTGGGCATAGCGCTGCTGAATTTCAAGGTACTCCTTGAGGTCACGGGCCCGCGACAGGTCGGATGCGAACGCAAAGTTTGCCTGGATGTTCTCCTCGGCGAACTTCGCCACCCTAGACTGCAGCTCCATGGCGCCCGAGGCCATGGCGCCCTGCGACTTGGCTAGCGTTTCCTGTACTCTGCGCCCCATTTCCATGAATTGGTTATAGGCTGAGCGTGCCTGCTCCACGTTGCGCTCGGCGAGCTCGCGGACGGCCTCCGGAATCTCGAATTGCGGCTTGTCATACATCGGTGATCTCCTCCTTGGCCAGCCAGGAGGCTTTTTGCGCCCGCTCCCGGTCATCGGGCATTATGCAATTATAACCGTGGTATGTGACGAAGCGATCCAGAAATGAGTGTGGAAAGCGTTGGCGCGGGCATCCCGCTCATGGACGGAAGCAGTTCATCGCGCTAACAGAATCCGAGCCCTGGTGTTTCCTCAATGACAGCCGAAGGACCGCGCGCACCGCACCAACCGGCCGGGACTGGACCGGCGGCGACGCTTGCGCGCTGCCGGGGACCCGCCTGGGTGATCGACCCTGCCAAGGGCCGCGTCCTCGCCGCCAATGCGGCCGGAGCGGCGCGACTGGGGCTGCGCCCCGATGCCGCCTCCGGCACCCTCGACGCGGCGATGCCCGGGCTCGTCCGGCTGCGCGCCCTCATGCACGAGCCCATGAATGGCGGGCGGCGGGAGCCGCTGATCTTTTGGACCGCTTACGGTGCGGAGAGCCTCGACTGTACCGTCAAGGCGCTGGCCGCGCCGGCCGCCCCCGGGCTCGTCATCGTCAGCATCGGCGAGGAGGAGGAGGAGGCGCGCACCGCACCCGCCGTCAACGGTGTCGTGCCGTCGGCGGAGGATGCCGACACGATGAAAAAAATCGCGCGCGCAATCCGTACCGGCTTTGGCAAGCCTAAGGGCGAAAGCAGCGCTGTCGAATCTGATCCCGATGGGGCGGAAGAGATGACCACGGCGGAAGCGGCGGATCGGGCGGCGCACGTCTCCAAGCTCGCGCACGAGCTGAGAACGCCCCTGAGTGCCATTGTGGTTGCCGCCGAGATCATGAAGGATCAGCGCTTCGGTGCAATGGCCAATGAGCGCTATCGCAGCTATACGGCCGACATCCACGACAACGCCCGCCATGCGCTGGCGGTCATCAACCGCCTGCTCGGCGACAGCGTTCCTGACGACACCGCGCGTCCGCTGCAAGCCGTCGAGACCGACCTAAACACGATCGCCGAAGGCTCGGTTTCCGCCATGCGCCCGCTCGCAGAGGAGGCCAAGCTGCGCCTCACCCACGAGCTGCACGCGTGCCTGCCACCCGTCATTGCCGACGCCATGACGGTGAAGCAGATCCTGTTCAATCTCTTGACCAACGCCATCAAGTTCACCAAGGCCGGCGGCGAGGTGCGCGTCGTGACCGGCCTTGGGTTCGACCGCTCCGTGTTCGTCGCCGTGCAGGATACCGGCGCCGGAATGAGCGCAGACGAGATCGCGCGGGCGCTCAACGCCGATACTCCGCCCAAGCTCGAGCGCAAGCAGGCGGGCGGTCTCGGTATCGGCTTGCCGCTCGCTCTCAGCCTCGCAAAGGCGAACAGCGCGCGTCTCGAGATCGACAGCGCGCCGGGCGGCGGTACGGCGGTGGCGCTGATCTTCCCCAAGGATCGCGTCGCATCAAGCTCGACAGACCGCACGTGACAAGCACCACCCAGTTCGAATTAGACCATTTCTAATCTATTGGGATTGCACGCACTTTTGTTGACTGTGCGCACACCCTCACGTTAGGTGTGGACGGTGTGAACGGCTCAATGCACGGCCGTTGCAAGCGAATTTGCCGATACCGGGGCCTTGAACCCCGACTATTGGAGCCACGGATGCAAAACGTCAGCGCTCTTGCGCGCGGTGCGCCGCGCCTTGCGCTTCTCGCTCTTGCAAGTCTCGCCGCGGGCGAGCCGTCCGCCGCCGCTGTGGGCGAGGTCAATATCTACTCTTATCGCGAGCCGGGGCTGATTAACCCGCTGCTGGCCGCCTTCACCAAAGAGACCGGCATCAAGACCAACGTCGTATTCGCCACGAGCGGCCTCATCGAGCGGCTCGCCGCCGAGGGCAAGAACAGCCCAGCCGACCTGCTGCTGACGAACGAGTCGGGCCTGTTGCTGCAGGCGGCCGCCGCGGGCGTCACCCAGCCGGTTCGCAACGAGGTTCTCGAAAAGGCAATCCCCGCACCTTTGCGCGATCCCGCCGGCAACTGGTTCGGCCTCACCCGCCGCGCACGCGTGGTCTATGCCTCCAAGGACCGCGTCAAGCAGGACACGATCACGTATGAGGAGCTCGCCGAGCCGAAGTGGCGCACCAAGATCTGCATTCGCTCGGGCCAGCATACCTACAACGTCGCGCTCGTCGCCTCGATGATCGCCCATCACGGCGAGGAGGAGACCGAGAAATGGCTGACGGGACTCAAGGCCAATCTGGCGCGTAAGCCTTCCGGCGGCGACCGCGAGGCGGTGCGCGACGTCAAGGCCGGGCTGTGCGACCTCGCTGTCGGTAACACCTACTACATGGCCGCGATGCTCAAGAACCCGGAGCAGAAGCCGTGGGCGGACGCCGTGCGCATCATCTTCCCCAACGCCAAGGGGCGCGGCACGCACGTAAACATTTCGGGCATGTCGCTCACCACAAGCGCGCCCAACAAGGACAATGCCCTGCGGCTCATGGAATTCCTGGTGTCGCCGGAAGCGCAGAGGATCTACGCACAAGCAAACGGCGAATATCCGGTGGTGAAGGGTGTTCCGGCTTCGCCGCTGGTCCAAAGCTGGGGTGATCTCCACGCCGATCCGCTGTCGCTTACCAAGATTGCCGAGCTGCGCAAAAAAGCTTCCGAGCTCGTCGACCGTGTGCAATTTGATCAAGGGCCCAACTTCTGATGTCGCAATTCGAGACCTTTCGTAAAGGCCGTCCGTTTCGCGACTCCGCGATCCCGGCGGCTGCCACGCTGACCGCGCCAGAGCGCCTCGTGGGCGTCGGCTTTCGCTGCTGGCTGGCCGGCTTTCAAACCAGCGATATCGGCTGCTGGGAGGTTGCCTGGCATGAGTTCGCTCACGCCGTCGGGCCGCGCGCGGCCAAACCGCTGATGACGGAGCTCGCCTGCTGGGTGCGCGCAGTGCAGGATTCGGCCGAGCGCAGGATAGAGGTCTATCCGGCGCAGTGCCGGCACTTCTGCCGTGACGAATGCCTGGCAATCTCCATGGTTGCCGCCTGCCAGCACAGCGCATGCCCTGCGTTCCGCGCTTGTGCCGTGGCCTTGCTCGGCTCCAACGAGATCGAGGAAGCGATGGAGGGTGCTGAGTGCTTTGCGCGCAGCCTTAAGGAGGCGGATCAGGTTCTCTCACCCGGCACCGTGTTCATGGGGGCAGGTCTGGTTTCGCCAGGGATCGAGGGACACGGCTGACGTCGCCCAGCGACCGACCTGACGCTCGCGGCGAGCACACACGGAAAGTGGCGCAGCCGATGTCTGCCTCGGGTTTTCACCTCCTATCACCTCGGCTCTTGAGCGGTCTCATCGCGCGCGGCCGGCAGTTGCCGCGCGCCGTCGGGGCCTGGCGCCAGAGGCGGCGCGCTTCACCGGCGTGGACCGCGGTCGTCGCCGTCGTTCTGGCGGTCGTCGCCCTGCCGCTCGTCACCGTCTTCCTGCTGGCGCTGGCGCCGACCGATAACATCTGGCCGCACCTAGTGCGAACTGTCTTGCCCGGATCGCTCGTAAGGACGTTGTTGCTCGCGGCCGGAACCGGAACGCTGGCCTTCGCCGTCGGCACTGGCAGTGCCTGGCTCATCACCATGTACCGTTTTCCCGGGCGCGAGGTCCTCGACCGGCTGCTCGTGCTGCCGCTCGCCGTGCCGACCTACATCGTCGCCTATTGCTACGTCGAACTCTTCGACTATGCGGGTCCCGTGCAGACGAGCCTCAGGGCGCTGCTCGGCTGGCAGCACGCGAGCGACTACTGGTTCCCGCAGGTGCGCTCGCTGGGCGGGGCGGTGTTCATCTTCTCCGCCGTGCTCTACCCTTACGTCTATCTCACCGCGCGGGCCAGCTTCACCCAGCAGTCCGTGTGCGTGCTCGAGGTAGCGCGCGCACTGGGCCGGTCGTCCATCGGCGCCTTCGTCGAGGTGGCCCTTCCGCTCGCCCGCCCGGCAATAGCCGCAGGCGTGGCGCTCGTCGTCATGGAATGCCTCAACGACCTCGGCGCCGTGCAGTACCTCGGCGTGGAGACGTTGTCGGCCAGCATCTATGCCACCTGGATGCAGCGATCGAACCTCGGCGGCGCCGCCCAACTGGCCGCCGTCATGCTCTTGCTGGTCGCGGCCCTTCTCGCCGCCGAGCGGGGGGCGCGGGGCGGGGCGCGCAGTCATCATACGACGGGACGCTACGGGGCCATTCCGTTCCAGGATCTCGAAGGCTGGAAGGGCGTCGGCGCCGCTGCGCTGTCGTCGCTACCCTTCCTCGTGGGCTTCGTCGTGCCGCTCGTGGTGCTCGCGCAAAATGCGCTGACACACACGGCGGGCGCCATCACCGGAGGCTTCCTGGCGGCAGCCGCAAACAGCTTGGCGCTGGCCGCCATTGCCGCCACCGCCGCTGTCGCCATTGCGCTGACGCTCGGCTACGCCCGGCGCGTGGCCGCCAACGGCTTCATCCGCCCGGCCGTACGGCTTGCGGGCCTCGGCTATGCGGTGCCTGGAACGGTGCTGGCCATCGGCCTTCTGTTTCCGCTGGCGGCCCTCGACAACCGAATGGATGCCATCTTGCGGGCGGCGTTCGGTATCTCTTCGGGTCTTGTGCTGTCGGGCTCGCTGTTCGCCGTCACGCTTGCCTACGTCATCCGTTTCCTCGCCGTAGCGCTCGGGCAGATTGAGGCGGGCCTCGACCGCGTCTCGCCGAGCCTCGACGCCGCAGCGCGCACCCTCGGCGAGAGCGCGCTCTCTGCGCTTTGGCGCGTCCACCTTCCTTTGCTGCTGGCGCCGCTCGGCGCCGCGGCGTTGCTCGTATTCGTCGACTGTATGAAGGAGCTGCCGGCGACCCTGCTTCTGCGCCCCTTCAACTTCGAGACGCTCGCCACCCACGTTTACGGCCTCGCCGCGATCGAGCAACTGGAGCAGGCGGCACTTGGTGCCCTGACGATCGTGCTCGCTGGGCTCGTGCCCGTGCTTCTTTTGCACAAGGCGATCGCCGGCGGGCGCCCGGGAATCGGTGCGCGTTGAGACGCTATTCGACGATCTCGTCCTCGTCGAACGGCGGCTCCTCGAGCACGTCGCGCTCGGGCGAGAGGCTGCCTTCGGCGAAATCCTCCGACCACCCGACGTTGAGCAGCGCGTCCCCCATGTTCACGATCGGTAGCGTCGTGCGCCCGATGATGATCCCGCGGCGGGGCGAACGCACCTCGACGGCGATATCCTCGTAGGGGTTGGCAACGTGGCCCACAACCTCCTCGACGCTGACCGCGTCGCCGATGCGCTTCGTCGTTCTAAAAACACCGCCCTCGGGCGCGCGCACCCAGCTCGAGGCATTGATCAGCACCGGAGCTCGCCGCTCGGCGGCGTCCACCTCGATGCCGTCTGCCAGCTCCAGCATCTCCACTTGCAGCATCACGCCGGTGATGCCTTCGACGCCTGCTCTGATGGCAAACTCATCGAAGCGCAGCCCTTCTCCCCCCTCATAGCTCAAGACATCGACGCCGACGGCGCGCGCCGCCTCTCTGAGGGAGCCGGGCCGCTCCGGGCTCTCCAGCATGACCTCTGCCCCGAAAGCCACCCCCAGCTCGTGGCAGCGGGGGCGCTTACGAAAGACGCAGCGGATCTGCGGCAGATTAATCCGGTGGATCGCCGCGGTATGCAGGTCGATGCCGATCTGCGACCGCTTGACGATCTCAGTCAGGAAAAGATGAGCAAGCCGCGCAGCGAGCGAGCCCGTCGCCGATCCAGGAAATGACCGGTTCAAGTCGCGCCGGTCCGGCAAATAGCGCGAACGGTTGATGAAGCCGAACACGTTGACGACCGGAACGCACAGCAGCGTGCCGCTGATGCTCTGCGGATCGAGCGTGCGCAGGAGCCTGCGAATGATCTCGACGCCATTGAGCTCATCCCCGTGGATGGCCGCAGAGACGAACATCGTGGGGCCGGGCTGCAATCCATGCAGCACATGAACCGGCAGCGTAACGGGAGCATGGTTGGAGAGCTTGGAGATCGGCAAGTCGACGAGCCGGCGCTCGCCCGGCATGACCGACAAGTTCCCGATGGCAAACGGCTGTCGCACGACGACGTTCCGTAGCGAGCTCAACTTTCAATCGCGCATGAAGTGCACGAGAGGTTGCTGGCGCGCAAGGCCGCGCCTGACCGTAAAGTTGCCAGATTGGCCACCGCGGTCACGGCCGTGGCAATCCCGAGACCGTCCGCTCCGCGAGCAAACCGATGCTGAACGTATTGGCGATTAAGGACCAGTGGACCGGGGCGGCATTTGCGGATGCTCCGGCTCGCTTTTGCCCTTTAGGGGGTATACAAGAGGATTCGCTGCGTCGAGACATCGTTTCGCGTCAGCCGCCAAGCAGCTGAATGCTTGCACACCACGTCAGCCACCATTATGACTGTCGACGTCTGCAAAGACACCAGGGACGGCCGCCCGCCAGGTCCAGCTCAAGCAATGCGGATCGGGAAGGGGTGGCGTGTGCTGAAACGGCAGGGTCTATGAAACGCCCGAGGCAAACGCGACGCTTTTCGCTGGCGGTCGCAGTTCTGTTCTGCCTCGTTTTCCTCATTGCGGCTCCTTTTCTTATCGACAGCCGCCATAACGATTTTGCTCTTAGGGGCGCAGCCGTATTCGCCGCCTCGGGTGACAGCTACAGCCTCAGCTCCCCCATCCGATTGCTGGAAGTTCCCATAGTCGAGCTCGAAAGCGGAACCCTGTCCATGCCCAGCGAGCGCACTGGTCTTGCGCGCGGCGGCGAGGTGATCGCCATGCTCATCACCGGCAAGAACGCGCGCATGAGGCTGGAGAACGCAACCTTCACGGCCGACTTTTCGACCAGCGAGGCCATCTTTTCGCAAGCGACGGCAACGGGTGCCGTAGCGCCTCTCGTCACCACCTTTCAGAAGCTTCAGTTCGACACCCTCAACGTGCGCGATAGCTCCATCCGCATCAAGACCTCGGACGGCGCTACCTTTGTTCTCGACGACGTGACGGCCGACGTCACAGCCAAGCCGAATGGCGTGATCCGTGCCGCCGGATCGTTCGTGTTCCGCGGCGAGAAGGTCGCCTTCGATACCACGCTTGGCACCAAACTCGACCCGCAAAGCGGATCGCGACCCATAACCGCCTCACTCGACAGTCCCCTGCTTAGCGCAAGACTCGACGGAACCTTCCTGATTGGCGAAAGCCCCCGCTTGCTGTCACCAAAGGCCGAACTCAGCGTCGCCAACGTGCGCAACGCCGCCCGCTGGCTCGGCGCCGACTGGTGGCCCCGCTCGGGTTTCGAGAACTTCCATGCCAAGGGCCAGCTCGAATGGGGCAACCGCACCATTGCCTTTCAAAAGGCCAGCGTACAGATGGACGGCAACGAGGCTGCCGGGACGCTGTCGGTGAACTTTGGCGCAGCGCGGCCTGCCGTCGACGGCACCTTAGGTCTCAAGACGCTCGACCTTTCGAAGTACCTCAGCACTCCTGACACGTCCGAGGAGACATCCCAAAAAAGCCTGCTCTCGCTCTTGAGCACGGCGCGCGGCCTCGAGTTCCCCCTCATCAAAGGCATAGATGCGGATCTGCGGATCTCTTCCAACCAAGTCGTGCTGCCTGGCGTCTCCATCGGGCGGAGCGCAGCGACGATCTCGCTCAAGGGCGGCAAGATGCTCGCCGACATTGCCGAACTTGAGATCGACGACGGCACACGGGGCGGCGGACAGTTGCGCATCGACGTCACCGGAGCCCAACCCAGCTATGACGTCCGCGGCAAGCTCGATGCCCTGGACCTCGGCCGCGCGGCCCAGGCCATCTTTGGTCACCCCACGATCCAGGGCCGCGGCGAGGTGGTGGTTGAGATCTCCGCCATCGGGAATACGGGCACGGCCGTGCTCAACTCGCTGGACGGCAAGCTTTGCGTAACCCTCACTGAAGGCGGCCTTTTCGGCCTTGACGTCAATCAATTGGTCGCCGCCGCGAAGTCACCGCAGCCCGCGAACGTCTGGAGCACAGCAAGCAACGGCGCAATCACCATCGACAAGCTCGATGCCCGCTTTGTCGTGGCGAAAGGCGTCATTCACACCCAAAGCGCCGAGGCGTTATCGGGTGCCCGCGCCATGAAGGCGGAGGGCGCCATCGATTTGTCCACGCGACAGCTGGACATCGAGCTGGCGATCGGCGACCGCGAGAAAACGGACGCCGCCGAGGATGCTAAGCCGCAGAAGCGCGAGGTCATCGACCTGCGTGGGCCGTGGAAGCAGCCCCGACTGCGCTCCGGCGCCGGTAGCGCGCCTGAGCCGGCCGGCCGATCGAACGATCCCGGCTAGGGCCCTTTGTTGCCGCGATCTTTACAGCAGCTTCGCAATCCGGTCGGCGGCGGCGAGGCGCTCATCCGCGGTCATGTGCAGGCCGCACTTGGTGCGCCGCCACAGAACGTCATCCGGCTCGCGCGCCCACTCCTGCGCAACCAGATAGTTGACCTCCCGCTCGCTCAGGCCGCCGCCCAATGAAGCGCCGAGGTCGGCAACGTTGCGCGCCTTTTCCAAGACCTCGTCGGTGAGCGTGCCGTAGCGGCGGGCGAGGCGGCCGAGAAAGGCTGGATCGAAACCGGGTCGCTTTGCGCAAAGGCGCACAATGAAACCCTTGAGCCCGCCCTCGCCCAGATCCCCGCCAGGCAGCGGGGCGCTCGCGGTCCACGCTGGTTTCATGGGCGGCAAGTGCGGCGCGAGCTTCAGTAACGCCGCCTCGGCGAGGCGTCGGTAGGTCGTGAGCTTGCCTCCAAGCACGGTCAAGAGGGGCGGGACACCGTCTTGTGCGCTGAGCTCGAAGCGATACTCGCGCGTGACCGATGAAGCGTCGTCGGTCGCTTTATCATCATAGAGCGGCCGCACGCCCGCATAGCTCCACACGATGTCGCCGCGCGTCGGCGGACGTGAAAAAAAGCTGCGCGTCAGATCGAGAAGATAGTCCTCCTCCTCTGGGCTGATGGCCGCCGCGGCGGGGTCGCCCGAATAGGGAATGTCGGTCGTCCCAATCAGCGTGAAGCGCTCCTCAAAGGGGATCGCAAACACGACGCGGCCATCCGGGCTTTGGCACAGATAGGCATCCTCGGCCCCCTCGATGCGGGGCACGACGACATGGCTGCCCTTGACGAGACGCAAGGGCTCGCGCGCATGGGCGTATCTGGCGTCGACCGCATCGGCCACAGATTGCACCCAAGGGCCAGCGGCATTGACGAGCGCACGCGCGCGCACCTCGCGCGCGCCATCGCGGCCCTTGAGCGTGACACGCCAGACTCCGTCAACGGCGATGATGCTTTCGACGCGCGTCCGCGTCTCGATCACCGCACCTTTGTCGGCCGCCGCGCGCGCGTTGAGGACGACGAGACGGGCGTCATCCACCCGGCAGTCCCAATAGGCGAACCCTCGGGTCAGCTCGGGCCGCAGCGGCCAGCCGGCGGGATCGCGATTGAGATCGAGAGCCGAGGACGCCGGGATGCGGCGGCGCTTACCTAGGTGATCGTAGAGAAAGAGCCCCGTGCGAAGCAGCAAGCCCGAACGGCCTCCCGCCGCCTGCGGCAGGACGAAGCGCTGCGGCCAAACGATGTGCGGGGCTTTGGCAAGCAGGATCTCGCGCTCCTGCAGGGCCTCGCGCACCAGCCGGAATTCGAAATGCTCCAGATAGCGCAGGCCCCCATGAATGAGCTTGGAGCTGCGAGAGGAAGTGGCGCCGCCCAGGTCCGCCATTTCGGCCAAGAGAACGGAGAGCCCGCGGCCGGCCGCGTCCTCCGCGATTCCGACGCCGTTGATTCCGCCGCCGACAACGACGAGATCGTAAATCATGGGGCCGACGTTACCATGCAAGCTCTTAACAACGCCGCTCGTCACGGCTGGCTACTTTGCCCTTTGGGCGTCAGCAGCGAGACGGCCATGACGGTGACGACGCCGGCCGGCAGCGCCAAAAGCGCGGTCGCCAGGTTTTTGATGCCCCACCAGTTGGCGATCGTTTGCGCGTGGGCATCGAGTGCCATCCAGGCCGCGTTCTTCCCAGGCCCCGGGACGGCCGCCATCCAGGTTTGCTTCAGCTCGGCAAACGTTTCCCGAGCCGTCTGGCCGGCGCTGGACAGCGCTTGCCAGGTCTCGAAAAACGCAACCGCGAAATAGCGGGTCCCCAAGAGGTAGAAGAGGGACACGGCAAGACCTGCGATCATGGCAGCGGCTGCGCCGGGGGCGTTGGCGCGGCGCCACCACAGTCCGGCCAAGAGCGCGGGAAAGAGGCCGCAGGCGGCGAGGGTGAACGCCCAGGTTGCCACCGTCAGCATAGCCGCCGGTCGTGTTGCTGCGACCAGGCCCGCGATAAGCACGGCGGCGCCTCCAATCCCGTAAGGCGCAAACCGCGCCCAACGAGCTGCAGTCTTTTGCGGATCCGGCCTAGGGCATAGCGCGCCGACAATAGCGAAAAGCGGTCCATCGGCCGTTACAAGCGCCGCTGCGAGCCCCGCCGCGGCGAGAAAGCCGAACATTGTCTGCCCGAGCCCCGTTATCTCGGGCGCTGCGAGCGCAATCATGTCGGGCTGAAGCGTCATGTCCTGCAACCGCAGAATACTACCCGCACCGGGAACGGCCGCGCAGGCGTGCACCACGGCAGCGACATCGGTCGCTGCGCGCCCGCAAATTTCCAACAAACCGAGGCTGCCGTAGGTGAAGATCCACGCCGGCAGGTCGGCAAGCGCGGTGTGACCGGCGATCAGTTTCAGGAGCGCCAGCTTGGCATAGGCCGCCAGTGCCGGCGCCGCGCTCAGGAACAGCGCGGCGAAAGCGAGCGCCCATACGGCCGACCAGCGCGCCGCGCGCACGCTCGGGATCATGACGTGGCGCGACAGCACATGCGGCAAGGACGCCATCCCCACCGCGAGGCCGAGGACCAGCCCGAAAACATTGAGCGGGTTCAGTGAAAGGAAGGCGGTCAGCATCGGTTTCAGCACGGCGGGATCGGCGAGGTCCTGCTCGAGCAGCGTCTCTTCCAGGCCCTGGATCTGCCACAGCGCGTTGGCATAGGCGAGCTGCGGTACGGGCAAACCGTACCATTCGGCAGAAAGTTGTATGACCGGCGCGAGGAAGGCCACGAGCATCATCGGAAAGAGAATGGCCCTGACCGACACCGTTTTCGCCAGGCCTCGCAACGCGAAAGTGGCAAAGAGCGCCACGCCTGCGATCGCGATGGCACCGCCGAATTGAAGCTCGAGCAGGCGCGCAGCAACGAGGCCTGCCGCCATGAGCTGGGCAACGAGCAACGTCGCCATCGACAAGGCAACGATCAGCATGGCGAGCCAACGCGGTGCGCGGCCCCCGTATCGCAAGGCGAAGAACTCTGGAAGCGAGCCGGCACCCATCCGCGGCAACACAGGCGCAATGACAAGCTGGAGCAGCAAGTAGCCCGCGCCCAGACCCAGTGCGAAGGCAAGCCCGTCGTGACCCCACGTGAATACGGCTCCGGTCAACCCCAAGAAAAAGGGCGCCGAGATCGTGTCGGTGGCGAGTGCCAGCCCGCGGAACACGGCCGGCACTTGCCAGGGGCCCGGTCCCAACCTGCGCGCAAGCACCGCGACCACAACCGCCGCCGCAAACCCCAGCGCTAGGAAGCCAAGGTCGACCCAAGGGGCCGCGAGCCCAGCCTGCTGCAGGAGAAAAAGGATAAGCAATCCCGCTGCGGCGCCGCAGGCAAATGTCCACAAGAAACTCGTGAGACGCGAGCCGACCTCCCCCCTTGTCTGCTCAGGCGCCATGGGTGCTGCCTCTATTGGTCCTCGGCCCCGGCCGCATCAATCCTGCCTTGGCGGCGCGCCGACAGGATCGCAATGACAAGTAAGGCGATGAGTGAGCCCTGGGCCGCCATGAAGAATCCGAGCGGAAAGGCAAAGACGTCGGCGACGTTGAGCGGCTGCGCGAAGCGCGGGACCGCAAAGACAAACAGCGCCCATAAGAGGAGCGCGACGACGGGGAGGCGAGGGCGCCGGAAGGGGGCGTTATGTGATGGGTCGGAATTCGTACTCACCGCGCTCTTCCCCGTTGCTTAACCCGCCGCGCGACAGCGGGCGTATGCTTGCTTGCAAGCGATCCATCTTGCGGGCTTTTGCGACAAGGACATGGCGCTCAGTTTCGCGGGAACGGCCGTGCCATTGGGAAGGCCGGAGGAAAGATCGTTACAGCGCGAACGGAGAAGGCGGGGCGATACGTTCGGCATCCCCCCGCCCGGGATCTTCTCCCTAGACTTGGACCTTGTTCGATTTTTCGAGGCCGACGATTGGTCCATGATTCGTCGGCCCCGGCACAATGTGCGAGCGGTGCGCGAGCGTCAAGCAATCTTGCATGCAAATTTCTGATGCACTGCAGCGATTTAGGCGTTGACAGTTCGCAAACGCGGTTGACACCGCAGCGCCGTCGACCGGGCCAATCAGGAGACTGTCGGCGTGCAGTCCTCGTCCGCGGGCAGCGGATCGCATCCCGGCGTGCCGACGCAGGCGCGCAGCGCCGATCTCACGGCCTTCCTGTACAGTCCATCGAGGCCGCCAAAATACAGGCCTTGGGCGCGCAACCCGCACTGATAGAGCTTGACGATCGTTCGGCCGCCGTAGCGCATGGCGAGCTCGTAGTCGGAGAGCGCCTCCGCGGTATCGCCCTCCGCTTGCCGGATGTGCGCGCGTGTGTCGAGCGCGTAGGGGCTGTCGGGCGCCAGTCGCAGCGCCCGCTCGACGTCGTCGGCGCCATCGGAGGCACGCCCCAGCTTGAAGTAGGCCCAGGCGCGATTGTTGAGCGCGGCTGCGAAATCGGGCTTGATCGCGATCGCCTTGTCGTAATCGGTCAGTGCTTTACTGAATAGGCCCTTCAAGGAATAGGCAAGCGCCCGTAGGCCGTGGGCGAGGCTCAACTGCTCGGGAGGCAGTCCCTCGGTCTCGATCAATGCCGAGCAGCCGCTGATTCGCCGGTCATTGTCGTCGCTCAGGCAGTCGACCGTCGGATCGCCGGCCGTGGCAAGCGCGCCAGCCCCGCTAACCAGCAGCAGGGCAACAATCACCGCAATGCGCCTTGCAAGTCCCATCGCCCAGCCTCAAAAGGGTGCCGAAGATCGCGCCTGGAAATCATGGACGCTGCCGCGCGCCGGCTCAATAGCGGCTATGTGCAGCGCAATTGAGGCAAGCCCGCTTAATCCCATGCGCCGGGGACTTGTGCTAATGTTGCAACCTTGAGCAAGCCGACAGCAGCGTTCCACGTGAAGCAACAGCGCATTCTGCTCGTCATCGGCGGCGGCATTGCCGCCTACAAGTGCCTGGATCTCATCCGTCGTTTGCGCGATGAGGGCGCAAGCGTGCGCGCGGTGATGACGCGAGCAGCCACCCAGTTCGTCACACCGCTCTCGGTCGGCGCCCTTACCAACGAGAAGGTCTTCACCGACCTGTTCGATCTGGATGACGAGCGCGAGATCGGCCACATCCGCCTGTCGCGTGAGGCCGACCTGATCATCGTCGCCCCGGCAACGGCCGACCTCCTCGCCAAGATGGCCGGCGGCCACGCCGACGATCTTGCGAGCACGATCCTCCTAGCGACGGACAAGCCGGTGCTGGCGGCACCGGCCATGAACCCGCGCATGTGGCTCAAGCCGGCGACGCGGCGCAATGTCGCCCAGCTCGAGGCCGATGGGGTCCGCTTCGTCGGCCCTAACGTCGGCGCGATGGCCGAGCGCGACGAAAGCGGCGCGGGCCGGCTCGCCGAGGTGCCGGAGATCATCGCGGCGTCAAAAGAGATCCTCAATGAGACCCACAGGGTTTATGCCGAGCACCGCGAGATCCCCACCTCGGAGGGCGATATCCGCGTCGAGGGCGCCGCCGCGCCCCACGCGATTCCTGCGCTGCATGCGAGCGGCCCGCTCGCTGGCCGCCACGTCCTCGTCACGAGCGGCCCGACGTACGAACCGATCGATCCAGTGCGTTACATCGCCAACCGCTCCTCGGGCAAGCAGGGTCATGCTATCGCCAAAGTCGCTGCCGCATTCGGTGCACGCGTCACGCTGGTGACGGGCCCCGTTGTCCTGCCGGACCCACCGGGCGCGCGGGTGGTGCACGTTGAGACCGCCGCGGAGATGCTGCATGCGGTCGAACGAAGCCTGCCGGCTGACGTTGCGGTCTTTGCTGCCGCCGTCGCCGACTGGCGCCCTGCCATCGCGCCGCGCCAGAAGATGAAAAAGTCCGGAGGGGACCGCGCGCTTGAGCTTGTGGAAAACCCGGACATCCTGGCGACGGTCGCTAACGCGTCCGCACGCCGACCCGCGCTCGTCATCGGGTTTGCAGCGGAGACCGGCGACGTCATCGCCTATGCCGCTTTGAAGCTTCAGTCCAAAGGGGCCGACTGGATCGTCGCCAACAACGTCTCACCGGAATGGGGTGTGCTCGGCGGCGACAGCAATACCGTGCATTTCGTCACGGGAGGCGGCACGCAGGACTGGCCGCCCATGAGCAAGGACGAGGTTGCGCAGCGGTTGATGCTGCGGGCAGCCGAGCATCTGAGGCGAACGGCAACGGCGGCTGAATGACGGCAAAACGTTCCTCAGGCCGCACCAAGGTGCGCATCATCCGGCTCAAGCACGCCGTCGGTTTGCCGCTGCCGACTTACCAGTCTAAGGGCGCCGCGGGCCTGGACCTCGTCGCGGCGCTCGACACCCAGCACCCGCTGACGCTGGCGCCGGGTGCGCGCGCCCTGGTGCCGACCGGTCTGGTCCTGGAGCTGCCGTCGGGCTACGAGGCGCAGGTGCGCCCGCGCTCCGGCCTTGCGCTCAACTACGGCATCGCGGTGCTGAACAGCCCCGGCACAATCGACAGCGACTACCGCGGAGAGGTGGGCGTCGTTCTGGCAAACTTGGGGCATGCACCTTACGAAATTCGCAGGGGCGAGCGCATCGCGCAGCTCGTCGTGCATCCCGTGGCGCGCGCCGAGCTCATCGAGGCGGCCGCGGTTTCCGTGACCCCGCGCGGGAACGGCGGGTTTGGCTCCACGGGAAAGTCCGGCGCGGCTCGGGCCAAACGGTCCCCCAAGGCGGGGCAAAAAAAGAAAGCCATGCCACCGCGATCGGCCAAGACGAAAACGGCTTCGCGCCCCGACGGAGCCCGCAAGCGATGAGCCCTCAAACCGGCTTGACACGGCACGCCGTTCCTCCAACGTGCCCTTGAGAACCAAAACGCCTGCAGCGTAACGCCACTTCCTCGAACGGAGCCGGGCAACACAAGGCATCGTGTTATGAACGACATATCCGACATCAAGACGCTGGCAGCCACCAAGTCGTGGGGACGGGGCCGCGTTTACGACTCGATCGCCGAAACCATCGGCCACACGCCGCTCGTGCGCCTGTCGAAGATCATGGCCGCGGCCAAGACCAAGGCCGACATCCTGCTGAAGCTGGAGTTCTTCAACCCGCTGTCCTCGGTCAAGGATCGCATCGGCGTCTCCATGATCGACGCGCTCGAGGCGCAAGGAAAGATCAAGCCCGGCGAGACGGTTCTGGTCGAGCCCACGTCCGGCAACACCGGCATCGGCCTTGCCTTCGTGGCGGCGGCCCGGGGCTACCGGTTGATCCTGGTCATGCCGGAATCGATGTCGATGGAGCGGCGCAAGATCCTCACCCATCTCGGCGCCGAGCTCGACTTGACGCCGGCGGCAGGCGGTATGCCCGTCGCCGTGGAACGCGCCAGCGAGCTCGCCAAGACCATCCCCGGCGCCGTCATCCCCGCACAGTTCGACAATCCCGCCAATCCGCTGGTGCACGAAATCACGACGGCGGAGGAGATCTGGAACGACACGGGCGGCAAAGTCGACGTGCTCGTCATCGGAGTTGGCACGGGCGGCACGTTGACGGGGTGCGGGCGTGCATTGAAACCACGCAAGCCGAGCCTCAAGATCGTCGCCGTCGAGCCCTCGACAAGCCCGGTGTTGTCGGGTCAGCCGCGGGGGCCTCATAAGATTCAAGGCATCGGCGCAGGATTCATTCCTTCGATCCTCGACACGAGCTTTATCGACGAGATCGTCACGGTGTCGAGTGAGATGGCCTTTGACGTCGCACGCATGCTGGCCAAGGTCGAAGGCATTCCCGGCGGAATATCGACGGGAGCCAACCTCGCCGCGACACTCTCCATCGCCGAGCGCCCGGATATGGCCGGAAAGACGATTGTGACGTTCGCGCCTTCGAGCGCGGAGCGCTATTTCTCCAGCGATCTCTTCGTGGAGCCAACCGCCAAGCCTGCCGGCTAGGCTCGCCACGATCCGGCCATCGCAATCCCGTCAAGCCGCCACGAGACCATCGAGGTCGGGCCGCAAAGCGCACTTAAGACGACAACTCTCTTCTGGCTCATTGCGGAAAGGGCGTTGTCATGCAGATGCTTACTCTCGCGGCGGCAAGTCTTGCGGTTTTGAGCTTCGCCGCTGCAACGCCGCGCGCGGCCTTCGCCGATGCCAAGACCCGCATCTCGGGTCCTAATGTTCACGAGAACCTCGCCGTCTACTTCATCCACGGAACGAGCGCGCCGGGGCCGGTGCCGCTCACCCTGCAAGAGGCTCTCGACAAGGGCAGCGTGCGCATTCTCGAAACCGGCGCGATCAACGAGCTCAAGATCGAGAACACAGGCGAAGAAGACATCTTCATCCAGTCCGGCGACATCGTGAAGGGCGGCAAGCAGGATCGCGCGCTGCGGATGAGCTTCGTGCTGCCGCCCAAGTCGGGCGAGGTCGCGCTTGCCGCTTTCTGCGTCGAGCATGGTCGCTGGTCGGCGCGCGGGAGCGAAAGCGTCGCGGCCTTCTCGAGTGCCGCGGAGGCGATGCCGTCGCGGGAGGCCAAGCTCGCCATGCGGGCTCCGCTCGCGACGGCGGCGCACGCGCCAACCCCGGGCGCCGCTGCTCGCTTAAACCCCGCCCGGAGATCGCAAGAAAGGGTCTACCTGCGCCAGCAGGAGGTGTGGGACTCGGTCACCAAGACGCAGAATATGCTTTCGGAGAGGCTGAGCGCCTCTGTCGCCTCCCCGCGATCGGCGACGAGCTTGCAGCTTTCGCTCGAGAACCAGAAGTTGAAGGAGGTACGTGCCGGCTACATCAAGGCGCTGCAGAAATCCGGCGAGCAGAAGGATGACATCATCGGCTATGTGCTCGCGGTCAATGGCCGGATCAACAGCGCCGATGTCTACCCCTCCAACGCGTTGTTCCGGAAAATGTGGCGCAAGCTGCTGACGGCGGGCGTCACTGAAGCGATCGGCGCCAAGCAAGGCAAGCCGGCTCAGGTGCCCAGCACTGACGACGTCGCCCAGTTCCTGGCCTCTGCGGAGACGGCAACCGGGCAAGAGGAAGTCATCAACAACCTGTCGCGCCAGGACGTGCACGATGCCGACAATGCCCTCTTCATCGAGGCGCGACGCAGCGATGGCGCGTGGGTGCACCGCAACTATCTGGCGAAATAAACGCCGCGATTCTTGCTCGCGGCAAACGACCTGGCGCCGTCCCTCATGCGAAGGGGTGGGGCAGTTTGCTTGATCGTCCCGCCCCTCCAGTTGACCCCAGGCCGTAGCCTGGACGGCGCCCGCAAGGGCGGCGTACTATCAGCGCAAATGCCGGAGAATTCTTCACACATTCTGTCGCCCGAGGAGATCGAGCGTTACAGGCGCCACCTCGTTCTGAAAGAGGTGGGCGGCCAGGGCCAACAGAAGCTCAAGGCCGCCCGCGTTCTCATCGTCGGCGCGGGCGGGCTCGGCTCGCCGCTGCTCATGTATCTCGCCGCCGCCGGCGTCGGCACCCTGGGCATCATCGACGACGACGGCGTCTCGCGCGACAACCTGCAGCGCCAGATCGTGCACGGCACCGCCGCCATCGGCCTGCCCAAGGTGGAAAGCGCGCGCGATGCAGTTGGGCGCCTCAATCCTAACGTCACGGTCGAGGCGATCGAGGCCCGGCTCGAGGCTGGCAACGCGCTCGAGCTCATCTCCCGCTATGACGTCATCGCAGACGGATCCGACAATGCCGAAACCCGCTATCTTGTCTCCGATGCCTGCTACTTCGCCAGGCGTCCGCTCGTGTTTGGGGCCGTGGGTCCGTTCGACGGCTACGTCTCCACCTTCAAGCCCTACGCAAACACCGAGGACGGGACACCCTATCCGAGCTACCGCTGCCTGTTCCCCGAAGCGCCGCCGCCCGGCCTGGTGCCCAATTGCGCCGAGGTCGGCGTGCTCGGATCGGTGGTCGGCGTCATCGGCACGCTGCAGGCGACCGAGGTTTTGAAGGAAATCGTGGGCGCCGGCACCAGCCTTGCCGGCCGGCTTCTCATTTACGATGGGCTGTCCGCGCGCTTTGAGACGCTCACCATCGCCTGGGACCCTGAGAACCCGCTCACGGGCCGAAATCCGACGATAAAGGATCTGTCAATCCACGCCGGCGCACGCGGCGCCGGGCCCGCATGCGCAGCGTGAGGGTCGCGACACTGGCGGCCTTGAGAGACCTGACGCACGCAATGCACCGGAGATGCCGCTTGCTACCGGCCGCAGCCCTTGTCCTCCTCCCAAGCGCGGGGCTTGAGGCTCAATCCGATGGGCGGCCGCCGTCCCCGGCGCTGTCGCCGGCCCCATGGGCTGCGCCATCGCCCCGGTTCGGCGCCATCGCATTCACCGCAGATGGCTCGTTCTCCTCGGCATGGAAATATCCCTCCAAGGCAAAGGTCGAGGCCAAGGTTCTTGCCGATTGCATGAAGTTCAAGCGCGGCCAATGCGAGGTAGTGAGCTTCCACGAGGGGCTGTGCGCGGCGATCGCCTCCTTTGGGGCCGGCAAGGAGCACAAGGTCACCTATGCCGGCGCGGCATTGACACGGGCGGATGCGCGAAGATCGGCGCTCGAGCGCTGCAACGGCGACCCGCGCTCAAGGAAAGAATGCAAGCTGCCCACCGTTGTCTGCGGGGATGGCCGGTGAAGGCCGGCCAGAGCGCGGGTGGGCCGTCAGAACATTGCCGGGTGCACGCGGTCGGGCGGAGCGTGGCCGTCAAGGAAAGCCTTGATGTTGATGATGACTTTCTCGCCCATGTCGATACGGCCCTCGATCGTCGCCGAGCTCATGTGCGGCAAGGCGACGACCCTGTCGGAGCTAAGCACCTTCGGATTCACAGCGGGCTCGTGCTCGAACACGTCGAGACCGGCGCCTGCAATGGCGCCCGCTTCGATCAGGCGCGCGAGCTCGTTTTCGTCGATCACCTCGCCGCGCGCCGTGTTGACGACATAGGCCGAGGGCTTCAACAGCCGCAGCCGCCGCGCCGAGAGAAGGTGATAGGTGCCCGGCGTGTGCGGGCAGTTGACGGAGATGATGTCGACCCGGCTCAGCATCTGGTCCAGGCTCTCCCAATAGGTCGCCTCCAGCTCCTTCTCGACCTCTTGGGAGACACGCCGCCGGTTATGATAGTGGATCTGCAGGCCGAAGGCCGTGGCGCGCCGCGCCACCGCTTGACCGATACGGCCCATGCCGATGATCCCCAGCCGCTTGCCGTAGATGCGATGACCGAGCATCCACGTGGGCGACCAGCCGCCCCAGTGGTTCTTGGCGTCCTTGAGATAGGCGGCGCCCTCCACCAAGCGCCGCGGCACGGCGAGGATGAGCGCCATGGTCATGTCGGCGGTGTCCTCGGTCAGGACGCCTGGCGTATTGGTGACCGTGATCCCGCGATTGCGCGCGGTATCAAGATCAATGTTATCGACACCCGTGCCGAAGTTTGCGATGAGCCGCAATTGCGGGCCGGCCTGCGAGATCACCGCGCGGTCAATGCGGTCGGTGACCGTCGGCACCAAGACGTCGGCAATCTTGAGCGCCTCGGCGAGCTGGGCCTGCGTCATCGGCGTGTCATCGACGTTGAGCCGGGCATCGAACAGCTCGCGCATGCGGGTCTCGACGACGTCGGGCAGCTTGCGCGTGACAATGACGATCGGCTTCTTGGCGCTGGTCGGCATGGGGGGTTCCGATATTGCCTCGAACTCAAGAAGTGGGATGCTCCGGGGAGGGAGGATGGGCCGGGGGCTGGTTTCAGGCAGTGTCTAACAGATGGTCATTGCGATGACAAAGTGGCGAATAAGCTGTGCGACGCAACAGAGGCAAATCGGCGTCACGCGGCGCACTTAATGATGTGTTGTCAGTGATCCTTGGATCTTCGGTTGTGCGCGGCGGGCGAAGAGGACGGTCGATGCGTGAGCGGGCCAAAGGAGTTGCATCTCGCTTTGTGCTGGTGGCACTGGTCGCCATGGCGATGGTGGCAGCGGCCGAGGCGCAATCGAAGCCTAAGCCGCCGGCCTTTCCCGGCGGCAGCGGCCTGCCGGTTCCCCGCTTCGTGAGCCTCAAGTCCGACAGGGTCAATATGCGCAAAGGTCCCGGCACCGACTATCCCACGGCCTGGGTCTACCGCCGGGCAGGCTTGCCACTGGAGGTCATCAAGGAATTTGAGGGCTGGCGACAAGTCCGCGACGCCGACGGTGCCGCCGGGTGGGTGCTGCAATCATTCCTGTCGGGTCGGCGAACCGCGCTCATTCTGCCCTGGGATGTCAAGCGCGGCGCTGCCCCGCCGAAGGTGGCGCTTCGCTATGACGACAGCGAGCGGGCGCATCCGGTGGCCATGGTCGAGGCCGGCGTCATCGCCAACATCGATTCATGTGACGGACGCTGGTGCCGCGTAAGCATTGACAGGTTTCGCGGCTACATCGAGCAGAAGAAGTTGTGGGGTGTCTATGAAGGCGAGGTCATCGAGTAGTGCGACTATCGGCGCCGATGCGCTCAGTCCTCTTTCGTTACCAGCCGCACCACGACGTCGATGTGGCTGATCTTCATTCCCTCGGGCGGCTGGGGCACGCCGTCGACGCGGATTGCATCGCTTGGGATGTCCCGCAGCTCACCTTCGCTTTCGATGAAAAAATGATTGTGGTTCGACGTATTGGTGTCGAAATAGGCCTTGGAGCCGTTGATCGCCAGCTCGCGCAGCAGCCCCGCCCGTTTGAACTGGTGCAACGTGTTGTAGACAGTCGCCAGCGAGACGTGGTGCCCGACGGCGACGGCCTCGGCATGGAGCAGCTCGGCGGTGACGTGGCGATCCTCACCTTCGAACAACAGCGCGCCCAGCGCCAGACGCTGGCGCGTCGGCCGCAGGCCGGCCTGGCGCAGAAGCTGAGATATGCTCCTGCCGGACCTGGCGCTACTTTGATTGCGAGCGGCCGTGTTTGTCATGGGTTCGAGCGGCTTGTACCAAGGTTTGCAGCTTGGCCGTTTGCGCCAGCCAGATTTCTGCTGGCGAAGGTAGCAAACCCAAGCTTACGGCAAAGGTATACTATAGGGTTCAAGAGCAAGACCTGCAACTCGGGCATTGGCGGTCTGGCTGATATAGATCGCCACATGGTGTTGGACCCAAGTCTTTTGAAGGGCGGTCGACTGTGTTAGGAAGCCCGCGGCCGCGACGGCACCTCGGAAGGCTGCAAAGTGCCGGCGAACAGGGACTTGAGCGAAGGACCATGACGGAACGTCGCACGAGCTACGAGTACGAGGATCTTCTTTCGTGCGGGCATGGCGAGCTGTTCGGCCCCGGCAACGCCCAGCTGCCGCTGCCTCCTATGTTGATGTTCGACCGGATCTCAACCATCTCGGAAACCGGCGGCCCGCACGGCAAGGGCCAGGTGGCCGCCGAGCTCAAAGTGGCCGGGAACAGCCGGATCGACTGGTTTTTCAAGTGCCATTTCGAGGGCGATCCTGTCATGCCGGGCTGTCTTGGCCTCGATGCGCTCTGGCAGCTGACGGGGTTTTTCCTCGGTTGGCTTGGCGCACCCGGCCACGGGCGGGCGCTTGGCGTCGGCGAGGTGAAATTCAGCGGCATGGTCGTGCCCAGCGTCTCCAAGATCGAGTACATTGTCGACCTCAAGCGGGTCATCCTGCGCAAGCTGAAGCTTGCCATTGCCGATGGTGTCATGAAAGCCGACGGTCAGGTGATTTATACAGCAAGCGATTTGCGCGTCGGCTTGTTCGAAGCAGACGAAGTGGCCGCGGTCAGTCCTTGATCTCGATGATTTTTCATGCACGCTTCCGGGTCGGAGCGGAGAGGATCGGCGCATGAGACGAGTGGTCGTCACCGGCATGGGCGTTATTTCCTCGATTGGAAACAATTGCCAGGAGGTGCTCGCATCACTTCGCGAGGCGAAATCCGGTATCGTGCGCGCACCAAAATATGCCGAGCTCGGCTTCCGCTGCCAGGTGCACGGCGAGCCGAACCTTGATTGGGAATCGCAAGTTCCGCGCAAGGCCAGGCGCTTCATGGAGGCAGGCGTCGGCTGGAATTATCTGGCCTTGGAACAGGCCATTCGCGACGCTGGCCTTGAGGAAAAGGACGTTATCAACGAGCGTACGGGCATCATCGTCGGTTCCGGCGGTCCTTCGACGCGCGCCATCGTTGCCGCAGCCGATACCGCCCGCGAGAAGGACCCGCGTAAGATCGGCCCATTCGACGTACCAAAAGCCATGTGCTCGGGACCGTCGGCGGCACTTGCCACGAGCTTCCAGATCAAAGGTGTCAACTATTCGATCTCTTCGGCCTGCTCCACGTCAGCGCACTGCATCGGCAACGCTACCGAGCTCATAGGGTGGGGCAAGCAGGACGTCATTTTCGCGGGCGGCTGCGAAGAGCTCGATTGGACGCTTTCGGTGCTGTTCGACGCCATGGGCGCCATGTCGACCAAGTTCAACGCCACGCCCGAAAAGGCAAGCCGCGCTTTCGATAAGGAGCGGGACGGGTTCGTGATCGCCGGCGGAGCCGGTGTTGTCGTCCTGGAGGAGCTGGAGCACGCCAAAGCCCGCGGGGCGAAAATCTATGGCGAGGTCGCCGGCTATGGCGCGACGTCGGACGGCTTCGACATGGTCGCGCCCTCTGGCGAAGGGGCGGTGAGATGCATGCGCCTTGCGCTTCAGGGCCTCGACGGCAAGGGCGTGGGCCACAAGATCGACTACATCAATCCGCACGGCACCGGGACGCCGATCGGGGACTTGCGAGAGATCGAGGCCATCCGCACCGTGTTTGATGGCGAGCTGCCAAAGATCTCCGCGACCAAATCGCTGACCGGCCATTCGCTCGGCGCCATCGGGGCTCAAGAGGCCATCTTCTCGCTTTTGATGATGAACAACGGATTCATCTGCGAAAGCGCTAATATAGAAGAGCTCGACCCCGCGTTCGAGGACGTGCCCATCGTGCGCGAGCGGCTCGACGGGGTTAGCCTTAACTGTGTCATGTCGAATAGCTTCGGATTCGGCGGAACCAACGCAACACTCGTGTTCCGCCGCCTGAGCGGTTAAAAAAACTGTCGTGTTGTGGCGGCAAGGAGTTATAAGCTGAACTCCTTCAGGCTTCCCCAGCATAAGACTTTAGAGAAGCGGCAGCGGCTGTTTCGAAATTCGTGGACGCGCCTTCGGCACAACGATGGGGACTCCCATGACCGAGATCGACATCGCAAAACCAGGCCCATTGATGGCAGGCAAGCGCGGCCTCGTGATGGGTGTCGCCAACGAGCGATCCATTGCGTGGGGCATTTCCCGAATTCTCGCCGGTCAGGGGGCCAAGCTCGCCTTCAGCTACCAAGACGGGGCATTCGGGCGCCGCGCCTTGCCTCTCGCGCAATCGCTCGGCTCGGAGATCATCGAGCCGTGCAACGTTCTCGATCTCAAGAGCGTCGACAAGGTGTTTGCCCGCGTCAAGGAGGTTTGGGGCGGGCTCGATTTCGTGGTTCATGCGCTCGCGTACTCGGACCCCCGCGAGTTGACGGGCCGCTATGTCAATACGACACGCGACAACTTCACCAACACAATGGTGATCTCCTGTTTCTCCTTCACCGAAATCGCCAAGCGCGCGATCGAGCTCATGCCCGACGGCGGCTCGCTACTCACCTTGAGCTATGGCGGTGCCACGCGTTCGGTCCCCTGTTATAACGTGATGGGGGTGGCCAAGGCCGCGCTTGAAGCTTCCGTGCGCTACCTCGCAGCCGATTTGGGCCCGCAAGGCATTCGGGTCAATGCGCTGTCCGCAGGACCGATGCGCACGCTATCTGGCGCCGGCATTTCGGACGCGCGCGTGCTTTTCAACTTCCAGAAAGCAAATTCGCCAATGAAGCGGACGCCGACCCTGAACGAGGTCGGCGGCTCTGCCCTTTATCTGCTCTCCGACCTCTCGGGGGCGGTTACGGGTGAGGTTCATTTTGTCGACTGTGGCTATTCGACCATTTCCATGCCGAACCTCGACACGCTCAAGGCGCACGATCCCGATGCCAGCCCCAGCACGGCGGGTGGCCGCACGCCCTCGGAAGCGGCAGAATAGCCCTCTGCGTTTCTCTCGATGAGAACTCCCGGCAGGCATTTTCGCGTCTTGACGGCCCCTTGGGCGCGTCGCACACACACGCACATGATTGGCATCTTTGATTCAGGGCTCGGGGGTCTCACGGTCCTGCGCGCGCTCGTTGCGCGCTTCCCGCATCTGCCTTTCATCTATCTCGGCGACCACGCTCATGTTCCCTACGGTGACCGTTCCTCGCCCGAGGTCATAGAACTGGCGCGGCAGGGCGTGGCAGCCTTGTTCGGCACCGGCTGCAAGCTCGTTCTGCTCGGCTGCAATACCGCAACGGCGGTTGCCGCCCGTCCCTTGCAGCAGGCGTGGCTACCCGCGAGCAAGTGGCATGGCCACAACGTGCTCGGCATCGTAGCGCCGACCGTCGAGGCGGCGACACAGACGCCGTGGGCTGTCTCCTCTCCGCAGTACCCGCAGAGGTACAACACGGACTTGATTGCCGTGTTCGGCACCACGCGTACGATCACCTCCGGCGTCTACCCGGAGGAGATCCGTAAGCGCTGCCCGAAGGTCACTGTCGTGCAGCAGATCTGCGCACGCCTTGCCGGCGCCATCGAGGAGGAGGCCTCCGAAGCGCAGCTCGAGCGACTGGTCGAGGAGGGCATCGAGGGCTTGATGGCGCAGACCGGCGGAACGCCGCCGCACCGCGCCATCCTCGGGTGCACCCATTTTCCCCTCGTCGAGCACCTGTTTCGGCGGCACCTGCCGCCGTTCACACGCATCCTATCGCAGCCCGAGGTCGTTGCAGACAGCCTCGAGGACTACCTCATGCGCCATCCGCACTACATCGGTGATAACCGCGGTGCCGCCTTGACACTTCTGACGACCGGCGATCCGGCGGAAATTAGCGCGCGGGCCCGCGTGTTCTGGCCCCAGGTCGCGTCGTTCGAGCGCGCCGCCGCCTGAATGCGGCTCGCAATTTTCGGGCGACAGGTCCTATATCTAAGGCTCCGGCCACCCAGGAGCCGCCATGACCGCGAAACGGCACGAACCCGCACATAAGCATGAGCATGAGGACGGCTGCGCACATGACGCGGGTCCCGCACCCGATGCCGAGCGCCGTGTCAAGGACCCCGTCTGCGGCATGGATGTCGACCCGCATCGCACCCCGCACCGGGCCGAGCATGCGGGGCGCACCTACTATTTCTGCGCCGCGCGCTGCCGCGCCAAGTTTCTGGCCGAGCCTGAGCGCTACCTGTCGGCGGCCGAGGCCCGTGCCGAGCCGGTGCAGCCGGGCGCGATCTACACCTGCCCCATGCACCCAGAGATCCGCCAGGTAGGACCCGGCTCCTGCCCCATCTGCGGCATGGCGCTGGAGCCTCTCGACATCACCGCCGATCAGGGTCCCAACCCTGAGCTCATCGACATGCAGAGCCGCTTTTGGGCCGCGCTGGCTCTGACGCTGCCCGTGGTCACTCTCGAAATGGGCAGCCACTTGTTCGGCCTCCACCGCCTCCTCGCGCCGACCACGTCCAACTGGATCCAGCTCGCGCTGGCGAGCCCCGTTGTGTTGTGGGCAGGAGCGCCGTTCTTTCAACGCGGTTGGCAATCCATCCTCACGCGCCAGCTCAACATGTTTACATTGATTGCACTCGGGACGGGTGCGGCGTGGGTCTACAGCGTGATCGCCACGGTTCTGCCCGGCGTCTTTCCAGCGGCCTTCCGCGGCCCTGACGGCTCGGTGGCGGTCTACTTCGAGGCGGCCGCCGTCATCACGGTGCTCGTGCTCCTGGGCCAGGTTCTGGAGCTCAGGGCGCGCGAGAGCACGGGCGGCGCCATTCGCGCCCTGCTCGATCTCGCGCCCAAGACGGCCCGTCTCATGGCGCCGGATGGTGCTGAGCGCGAGGTGCCGCTCGACGAGGTAAAGATCGGCAATCGCCTGCGCGTGCGGCCGGGCGAGAAAATCCCCGTCGACGCCAAGGTCGTCGAGGGCCGCAGCGCGGTCGATGAATCGATGGTGACGGGCGAATCCATGCCCGTGACCAAAGAACCCGGCGATACCGTCATCGGCGGAACTCTCAATCAAAGCGGCGGCCTTGTCGTCGAGGCCGAGCGCGTCGGCCGCGACACCATGCTCGCGCGCATCGTCGCCCTCGTCGCGGAGGCGCAACGAAGCCGCGCGCCGATCCAGCGCCTCGCCGACGCGGTCGCCGGCTGGTTCGTCCCCGCCGTGATTCTGACCTCACTTCTGGCCTTCGCCGCCTGGGCAATCTGGGGCCCCGAGCCGCGCTTCTCCTACGCGCTGGTCGCAGCCGTCGCCGTGCTCATCATCGCCTGCCCCTGCGCGCTCGGGCTCGCCACGCCCATGTCGATCATGGTCGGCGTGGGTCGCGGCGCGGAAGCGGGCGTGCTTATCAAGAACGCCGAGGCGCTGGAGCGCATGGAGAAGGTCGACACGCTTATCGTCGACAAAACGGGCACGCTGACAGAGGGCAAGCCGGCGGTGACGGCGATTGTGCCGGCCAGCGGGTTTGAAGAGACTGAACTCTTACGCCTCGCTGCGAGCGTGGAGCGGGCGAGCGAGCATCCGCTCGCTGCCGCGATCGTGGCCGCCGCCGAGGCGCGCAAGATTGCGCTGCATCCTGTCGCCGATTTCGATGCCCCTACCGGCAAGGGCGCCCGCGCCACCGTGGAGGACAAGCACGTCGCCCTTGGCAATGCCCGCTTCCTTAGCGAAGAAGGCGTCGACATCTCCGCGCTCACCAACAACGCAGACGCCTTGCGCAGCGAAGGCGCAACCGCAATTTTCGTCGGCGTCGACGGCAAGCCGGCAGGCATCCTCGCCATTGCCGATCCCGTCAAGGCCTCGACCCCGGCGGCCCTGAAGGCACTGCGCGACGACGGTCTGCGCGTCGTCATGCTGACAGGCGACAACCGCACCACGGCGGATGCCATCGCCCGCCGGCTCGGCATCAAGGAAGTCGAGGCCGAGGTGCTGCCCGACCAGAAAAGCGCCGTCGTCGCCAAGCTGAAGCGCGAAGGCCGCGTCGTCGCCATGGCGGGCGACGGCGTCAACGATGCACCGGCGCTCGCCGCGGCCGACGTCGGCATCGCCATGGGCTCGGGAACGGACGTCGCCATCGAAAGCGCGGGCGTCACCCTTCTGAAAGGCAACCTCAACGGCATCGTGCGCGCGCGCCGCCTGTCGCAAGCGGTGATGCACAACATCCGCCAGAATCTGTTTTTTGCCTTCGTCTACAACGCTGCGGGCGTGCCCATCGCGGCGGGTGTGCTCTATCCCGTTTTCGGCATCCTGCTGTCACCGATCATCGCCGCAGCGGCCATGTCGCTGTCTTCCGTCAGCGTCATCGCCAATGCCATACGCCTGCGCAGCGTGAGGCTCGACGGATAGGCAGCACGGGTCCGAATTGACCTGGGTCAATGCTCTGGCGCGCAGCGTTCCAATAATGCAGGTGGTTTTTCAGGCTTATCACCATGCGATACCTAATGGATCTTAAAAGTGGGCGGAGCAGCCATATGCGGCCGCTTGCGTCGGCGCCGGCAATTGCGCTCGGCCTGCTTCTCTCTGCAGTCCTCGCGTTTCCTGTGTCGGCGCATGCGGCACATCCAAATGCCGGTGCGCTATCGAAGCCGCGGCTAAGCGCAGTGCCTTACGCCGCATCGAAGCTGCGCATAGCTCAAAAAACTGCCTCGACCCCCAACACCCGTGCTTGGCGCCATAGCCGTGCAGTAAGCCGACACGTGCAGCTCGCTACCAGCCGACCAGCCGGATCCGGCATTCACACCTTTACTGCATGCCATCGTGGATGCGACGCCTGCACCGGCTGCGCCCACTGCACCAATTCGTGCGGCTCATCCTCCTGTAGCGGCTGGCATGCCCATGCCTTCATTGCTGGCCCCAACCCAGGACATCTTGCTGCGATGTGGAGATTTGCCGCCCCGGCCCTCGACCCGGGGCCGGACGGGTTGGCGCCCATCCCGCAATTCAAGCCCCCTCGCGCCTGACCTGAACGCCGTCATTTGACGGCTGCGTCGCTTGCGGCCGCGCGCTTCCGGCACGCACGACGAAACCTTCCGCCACTCGCGGTTACCGCTCTCGTTTGTCGATGCCCGCGCGGGCGGCCCGAGACATGAGGGCCCATTGATGCACCCCATTACACAAACACGGAGAACAACCATGAAACGCACGACAATCTTCGCCATTGCAGTCGCCATCATCGCCTCGACCGTTGTTGGGGTGAGTCGCTCGCCCGCACTCGCGCAACAGGGCATGGGCCACGGCATGGGTATGGAGCACGGGATGATGGGCTCCAACAAGGACGGCGGCATGATGGGTGGCGGAATGATGGGCCGCGGCATGATGGGCCAGGGCGGCATGATGGAGATGATGGGTCGCGGCTGCCCCATGATGGGCATGATGATGGGCGGCGACATGCCCATGTATCGCGCGGGCCGCATCGCCTTTCTCAAGGCCGAGCTGGCAATCACCGACGCGCAGACCAACGTCGGGGACGACTATGCAGACGCGCTCAAGAAGAACATGCAAAGCATGCAGGACATGCACAAGACCATGATGGCGGCGAGCACAGGCAAGACGCCGGTTGAGCGGCTCGATGCCCGCCTTACCGCCATGGAAGGGCGCTTGCAGGCGCTGAAGGAGATTAAGCCGAAGCTCGCTGCCCTCTATGACGTCCTGTCGGATGATCAGAAGAAGAAGGCCGACCAGCTGCTCACCGGCATGGGCTGCATGATGTAGCGGCGTGACGCGGAGGCGGCGCGTTCGCACATTGGCGCTCGTCTCGGTCGACATGCCGTCGATAAGGTAACAAACCAAGGAGAATTGAGATGAGACTCAACGTCATTGCCTTCGCACTCGCCTTCGGAATCTGGTGGGGCGTGGGCCTATTCATCGCGACATGGTGGCTCATTGCAACTGGAGCCGAGCCGACCGCAGGAATGCTCATCAATCGCTTCTACATCGGTTACGACCTCACGCCGCTCGGCAGCCTGGTCGGGCTGATCTGGGCGTTCGTCTGCGGCACGATCTGCGGTGGAATTCTTGCGTGGCTGTACAACGTCTTCTGCGCACGTCTGAGCGCTGGAGCGTAGGCATGCCTCGCGTCACGCGAACCGACTGCATAGCAAGGAGGCAGGCCATGAGACGCATAGCATCTTTCACCACGATCAAGTTCACGACCATCGCATTCGTTGCATTTCTGTTCCTCGGCCAGGCGCACGCGCAAGGCATGGGCAACGGGATGGGCATGGGCCATGGCATGATGGGGACAGGCAACGATCACGGAATGATGGGATCGGACAATGACCATCACGGCACGACGGGCTCCGACGACGATCATCACGGCACGACGGGCTCCGACGACGATCACCACGGCACGACGGGCTCCGACGACGATCATCACGGCATGACGGGATCCGACGATAATCATCACGGCACGATGGGGCCCGACGATGATCATCACGGTACGATGGGCTCCGACAATCACCACGGCATGATGGATCAGTGACGGAAGAGGGTTTTCGCCCCGCCTAGCCGACGCAACTTTGACCTGTGGAGCGTGCCCCACCGCGCCCGGTGAGTCTCCGGCACGCTTCCTTTGCCCCCCAGCGTTTCCTGTCGGATAGTCGTTTCAGGCCCCAGATACTGGTCAGCGCCAGCTTTGCCCCCAATATCTGTCTCCCCAGCGGTCGGTTTGACCGCTATCAAGCCGCCAGCGGCGAAGGAAAGGGTGTCATGGGGCTCAATGTGGCCAAAACGGCGATCTCGGTGCCGGCAGAGTGGGCGCCGCAGAAGGCGATTTGGACGGCCTGGCCCGCCGACGCCGGCGAGTGGAACGGCGATCTGGCAGCGCCGCGCCGCGATGTGGCAGCACTGGTGCAGGCTCTGTGCGCCACCAATGCAGTGCGGCTGCTCGCGAACGGCGCGGAAGCCGAGGCCTCCGCGCGCGCGGCGCTCAATGGCACCGTCGAGATCGTGCGGGCACGCTACGGCGACATCTGGCTGCGCGACATCGGCCCCGTCTTTGCCCGCGCGTCCCAAGGGCCGATTGCCTTGTGCTTCACGACCAACGGCTGGGGCGGCAAGTACGAGCTGCCCGACGACACGACGGTCGGCGATGACATTGCCCGCCTTGCCGGCACGCCCATACGCCGCTTCCATTTCGTGCTCGAAGGCGGTGCGGTCGACCACGACGGCGAGGGCACGATCCTCACGACGCGTCAGACGCTGCTCAACCCCAACCGCAACGGGTGGCCGGAGGACGACGCGGAAACCGCGCTGCACGAGGTCTTCGGTGCAACAAAAATCATCTGGATCGACGAGGGCCTCAAGAACGATCACACCGATGGGCACATCGACAACATCGCCCGCTTCGTTGCGCCGGGCCGCGTCGTATGCCAATCCCCCGCCGGCACCGACGATCCAAACGCCGACACGCTCGACGCGATCGCGCAAACGCTCCAAAACGCCACGGACGCTGCCGGCCGCAAGCTCGAGGTGGTCCGCATCCCAGGCGTTGGGTTGTATCGCAACGCCATTGGCGAGATCGCGCCCGCCTCACATATGAATTTCGTCATCGCCAATGGCGTCGTGATCGTGCCGGTTTACGGCACGCCGACGCAGGACGCCGCCCTCGATGCCTTGCAAGCCCTGTTTCGCGATCGCAAAGTCATCGGCCTCACTTCGCGCGGCCTTCTCGGCTGCGGCGAGGCGGGCGGCGGGTCCTTCCACTGCATCACCCAGCAGGAACCCCTTTGATGACGAAGCGCACGATGACAGTCGCGGCCATTCAGACCTCATATGGTCACGACATGGCGGCCAACATCACCAAGACCGAAGCCTTCGTGCGTGAGGCGGCGCGGGCCGGCGCGCAGGTCGTGCTGCCGCCGGAGCTGTTCCAGGGCATCTACTTCTGCACCAAGCAGGACCCCAAGTGGTTCAAGACCGCGTATCCGGCGCACGAGCACCCGTGCGTGCTCGCCATGCAGAAGCTCGCCCAAGAGCTCGGCATCATCATCCCCGTTTCCTTCTTCGAGAAGGACGGGCCCCGCTACTACAACAGCGTGGCGATCGCCGACGCCGACGGCGCCATCCTCGGGGTCTACCGCAAAAGCCACATCCCCGACGGCCCGGGCTATCAGGAGAAATACTACTTCCGGCCCGGCGATACGGGCTTCAAGGCCTGGAAAACCAAGGCCGGCACCATCGGTGTCGGCATCTGCTGGGATCAGTGGTACCCGGAATCGGCGCGCGCCATGGTGCTCGCCGGCGCGGAGGTGCTGTTCTACCCCACGGCCATCGGCTCGGAGCCGTATGACGCCGCACTCGACACGCGCGCCCAGTGGCAGCGCGCGATGCAAGGGCATGCGGTCGCCAATGCCGTGCCCGTCGTCGCCGCCAACCGCATCGGACTGGAGGTGAATGACGGCGCGAGCCAGGAATACTACGGCCACTCCTTCATCGCCGATCATCGCGGCGAGCTGGTCGAAAGCCTGGGTGAAGCCGACGAGGGCGTGCTCGTCCACACGTTTGACTTGACGCAGATCGAGAGCTACCGCGCCGACTGGGGATTCTTCCGCGACCGCCGCCCCGACCTCTACGCCAAGAGTATTTTGTGATCCGACAAGGCGTTGGGTCCTCTCAAACAATCCTCGTCACTCGACGTTGCCGGCGGAAAAAGTTGCACCTCGTCATTGCGCACACGGCCAAGCGGTGACAGCTTGGCCTCGATGACGGATGCAACGACAGTGAGCGGCAGCCGCCCGCCGAGCCGGTGGTGGTATCTTCTGGCCATCAGCCTCGTTGCTGCAGGCTTCGCGGGCATGGCTGCCTTCATGCTGCCGCGCCTTCTGGGAATGGCCGACGCGCTTATACAGGTCGTCGCACCTGGTGAAGCCGAGCTGACCTTGGACGAGCCCGGCACCTACACGGTCTTTCACGAGCGGCGCAGCGTCGTCGACGACCGTCTCTATGTGTCCAACACCATCTCCGGCCTGCGCATCACGGTGCAATCCACAGCCACGGGGAGGGAGATTCCGGTGGCGCCGACGTCTCTGTCGCAGACCTATACATTTGGTGGCCGGTCGGGCGTATCCGTCGTCGCTTTCGACATTGCCGAGCCCGGCGGATACCGGCTTATTTCGGCCTACGAGGATGGGCGTTCCGAGCCGCAGGCTGTCCTAGCCATCGGCCATGGCTTCCTCGCTGGCCTAATGACGACGATCCTCGGCAGTTTGGTGATCGTGTTCGGATGCATTGCCGCAGCGGCCGTCATCGTGATCGTCGTGTGGCGCAAGCGCTCGACAGCTCGCGCGTGAAGCTCATGCTTCCTTGAGCGACCGCTCTTCGTCTTTACCAGGTGTTGGGCCGTTGTAGGGTCATATGAAACACCGGGGGCGCCCCCGCTAGGGACTTAATGAGAGCGAGCAATCGAGCGCCGATGAACCTTCTCGATCACCCCTCGGCAACGTCCCTTGCCGCCGGCGACCTCAACGCCGTCTTTCTCCCTGCTCACGGCATGCTTGGGATTTCGCTGCGCCATCGCGGCACCGAGATCCTGCGGCGCCTCGATGATCTTAAGGCCGCTGCCGCAAAGGGCAGCACCGCCGGCATCCCGTTCCTTTACCCGTGGGCCAACCGGCTCGCCGCACCCCGCTATGAAGCGGCCGGCAAACCCGTTGTGCTCGATCCCGCCTCGCCGCTTTTGCATTTCGATAGCAACGGCCTGCCAATGCACGGCGTGCCCTGGTCGCACCTGGCCTGGAAGGTCATTGAGATGAAGCCGGACCGCTTGAGTGCCGGCCTCGACTGGTCGCGCCCCGACATGCTCGCCGTGTTCCCGTTCCGTCACCGCCTGACGATGACGGCGCACTTGCAAGCCGACAGCCTCACCATCGAGACGACGGTGCACGCCGGAAGCGACGGCCCGGTGCCGGTAAGCTTCGGATTTCACCCCTATTTTGGCGTCCCGGGCCTGCCGCGCGCCGAGTGGCATCTGACGCTGCCTGCCCTGCGCCGGCTTGAGCTCGATTCCCGTGGGATCCCCACGGGGCGCGAGGAAGCCTTCGCCGGCTTCAATGACCGGCTCGGCGCGCGCGACTTCGATGCCGGATTCGCCTTGCTCGGGGAGCGCGCGGCCTTCTCGCTCGCCGGTGCCGGCCGCCTTATCTCGGTGGAAGTGATCGAAGGCTTCCGCAACGCACAGGTGTTCGCTCCAAAGGGCAAGGACTACATCGCCCTTGAGCCGATGACCGCGCCCGCGAACGCTCTTATCAGCGGCGACGGCCTGCGACTCGTGGAACCGCACGGACAATTTCGCGCAGTTTTTCGCATTCGAATCGACCTTGAGGCTTGACCCCGTCCGCGCCCGATCTCGGAGTTGGCTGGGTGACCGCGTGCGCGCTCAAGAACTTTAGTCGGGAATTTTGCGCCTGCGAAATCTCACTGCTTAACGAAAATTCTGCCTAGTTTGTCCTCATGTATTTTGATGAGCGTCAATTGCTAGTCGCTCGCTCCGTTGCATGATATCTATTGACGGTTGTCACCAGCGCAGGACTTATCAGGTGCTCGGTCCCGGCGGCAAAATATTCGCATGTCTTTCTGGCTTCAGAGGGACTGTCGTCAGAGCGCGTCCAAGCGCGATTTGCGCTCCTTTAGGAGCGGCTTTCATCATTCTAGCCGGATTGGTTGTGCGGGCGCCCGCCCAAGAGCCTGAGCCGCTCCAGCCCGGCGAGGCCTACGTCACGCGCTTCTCAGGCACCTCAACGACCGACGGCAAACCGGTCATCGACCTCAATGGGACCGTCGGCAGCATCGTCGATGTGCGCAATCCCTCCCAGCCGCCGCAAGGCCATCACTGGCTCAACGAGCCGCAGCGCCACAAGATCACCGCCGCGGACGCCGGCCAGGTGTTCGGCGTGGCACTCGACGACGCTCCCTCACCCAACGTCTACCTGACCGCAACATCGGCGTTCGGTCTGCACCGCACGGCCGATAACGCTGATTGGATGCCGGGGATGTGGGGCCCCGGTGGCGGCCCTGGCACGATTTGGAAAGTCAGCCCCGAGACGGGCTACAAGCCCGCGATCTTCGCCAAGATTGGAGTCAATGGCCGCACCAACACCGGCGCAGGCCTCGGCAACATCGCCTACGATAAGTGGAACCACCAGTTCTACGTCTCCGATCTGGAGACCGGGCTAATTCACCGCCTGTCTCCTGACGGCACCGATCTCGGCCAGTTCGATCAGGGCGTCACGGGGCGCGCAAGCTTCCTCGACGCCGTCACGGGCAAGCAGATGTCGCTACCCGAGGTGGCGTTCGATCCAAAAAGTGCGGCGCGCATCACCGATTGCTCGGATGGCGACTTCGCCAAGACGCCGTCGTGCTGGAACTTCGCTGACTTCCGCCGCCGCGTCTGGGGTCTCGGCGTGCGCAAGGACGCACAAAGCGGCGAGGTGCGGCTCTACTACGCGATCTGGTCGAGCCAGGCACTCGGCAGCAAGGACTTCGCCCCCGCCTCCGAGGAGGAGAAGCGCAACTCCATCTGGTCCGTGGCCATCAAGGCCGACGGTACCTTCGACTCCGGCAGCGTGCGCCGCGAGTACCTGTTGCCGGACTTCTTTACCGACCCGGCCGCGATCGAGCGCGGAGGGCGCAGCAACCCTGTCTCCGACATCGCCTTCTGCAAATGCAAGGACGTGAAGACCATGCTCGTCGCGGAACGCGGCGGGGTGCGCAATCTGGGCCTCGACGCCGAGGAGCCGTTCGCCAATCCGCATGAATCGCGCGTGCTCGCCTATGAGCTCGACGACAAGGGTATTTGGCAGCTCAAGGGGCGCTACGACATCGGCCACTACGACCGCAAGAACGACGGCCAGCCCTTCTTGCGCGCCAATGGCTCGGGCGGCGTCGCCTACGGCTACGGCTACGGCGTGGAGTGGAACATCGACACCGCGCGGCCCGATCAGACGGTGTGGATGACCGGCGGAACGCTGTGCTCCCCCCAAGCACCGTGCTTCAGCCCCGATCTCGGCAGAGCCGAGGACGGCTCGTATGTGTCCGGAGCGCAAGGCACGCCTGTTGGGGCCATCGAAAGGCTTCTGCCCGAGGAGGCGACCAAACCCTACCCGGCCGCCGGCGCGCCTTACCCTGCCACCGGCCCGCTGCAGTCCTACATTTTCGACACCGATAACAATCTCGATGAGAACGGCAACGTCATCATGGCGGAGCTCACGCGCAATGACGCCACCAAGGTGGGCGACATCGAGATCTACGAGCTTTGCGAAAAGGAAGAGGCCGAAGGCCCGCCGCTGGTCGAGGAGCAGCCTGAGCTCGTCGACGAGACCCCTGAGATCGTGGCTCCGCCGGTCATCGTCGATACGCCGCCCGACGCCGACATTCCCGATCTGGAGACCGTAAAGACCGGTCCGGCGCAGTGTCTCGCCGGCGCCATTTGCACCTTCACCGTGACAATCACCAACCGCGGTCCGGGGGTGTGGTCTGGCCCCCTACAGGCAACCGACACCCTGCCGCCGGGCGCAACGCTATGGAACTTCAATCCGCAACCCGATTGGACGTGCACACAAGCGGGCGGTGCGGTCAACTGCACCAGCGCCTGGCTTACGCTCAATCCGGGCGACGCCGCAACGCTGACGATCGACGTTCTGTTGCCGCCGGGGGCTTTCGGGCCGGTCGAGAATTGCATGCAGACGACGTGGCTGCCGGGCCGCGACCCCAACGATCCGGCGGTCATCCTCGCGCTCGAGCAGGCGCTCAATGCGGCGGGGTACCAAGTCGGCGTCATCGACGGCGTGCTCGACGTCGTGACCCAGAACGGCATCAGGCAGCTCGAGGCGGACAACGGGCTTCCAATCACCGGTGTCCCCGATCAGGCCGTGCTCGATCTCATTTTCGCCGGCAACGCCGGCCTGCCCGGCGACGGCAACGCGGCGAACGACCTGAGCTGCGCCACTGTCGCCGTGCTGCCGGCCGGGACGCCACCGCCGCTTGCAGCAGCGCCGCCGCCGCCCGCGGCGCCTCCCGGAGCTCCGTCGGATATTGCGGTCCGCAAAGACCAGACGATCGGTCGATGCGATGCAGGGGGGCTGTGCACCTACCGTCTGACCTTTGCCAATGGCGGCGCCGGCGACTGGACCGGCGTGCCGGAGATCGTCGATACGCTGCCCGCTGGAGCAACACTCGTGGCCTCCGCATCCGCGGTCGGTTGTTCGCAGAGCGGCAACTCCGTTACGTGCCGCTATCCCCAGCAGGTCACGCTCCCGCCCAACGATCAGGTAGCGGCCACGATCACGGTTCGCATGCCCGCAACTCTGCCGCCCGGAACGCAGAACTGCGCAGAGGCCGGACCGTCGATTGCCGCGAACGATCCCAATGCTGGCAACAACCGCCAATGCATCCCGGTCCCGGCTGCTGCCGACCTGCAGACCCGCAAGATCCAGAGAACCGCCGAGTGCCGCGCGAACGCTTTGTGCAACTTCGAGGTCTGGTTCATGAACCGCGGACCGACCGCATGGACGGGTGTGCCGCAGATCGTCGATATTCTGCCGCAAGGCGCCACATTTGTCTCCGCGACAGCGCCCGCCATCTGCGCGCAATCGGGACGCAGGCTCACATGCCGCTACCCGCGCCGGATCACGCTTGCGCCAGGCGTCAGGGGGCGGCTCGCCATCACTGTGCGGATGCCGCGCAATCTGCAGCCGGGCGCGCGCAACTGCGTCTCCATTCCTTCTGGGGTCAATCCCGACGATTCAGATCGAGCGAACGACCGCCAATGCATCTCCGTACGGGTTGCGCCCCCGCCGGTCCCCGACATTCAGGTGCTCAAGACCCAATCGACCGAAACCTGCGCGCCGGGTCAGGAGTGCGCCTTCGACTTGTGGTTCATCAACAGAGGACCGGGCGACTGGACGGGCGAGCCGCAGCTGTCCGACGAACTGCCGCCGGGCGCCAAGCTCAAGCGCGGGTCGGGGCAATGGAGGTGCAAGCTCAGCGGCAGCAATCTCACCTGCTCGCACCGCAAGATCACCCTGCCGCCGGGCCGGGCGATCAAAGTGACGGTCACCATCGAGCTACCGGCCGACCTAGCGCCCAACGCCAAGAACTGCGTGCGGAGCTCCGGCGACGGCAACGCCAGGCATGATCCGGTGCCGCAGAACAACGAGCGCTGCATCACCATCCGCACCACCGAGGCGCCCGAGCCGACCGAGCCGACCGAGCCCGCAGGAGAGCCGCCGGTGCACGAGGGCGTCGAGCCCGAAGCGCCTGAGCCCGTCCACCCCGAGAAGCCCGAGGCCAAGGAGCCCGAGCACGAGGAGCCGACCGAACCGCATGCGCCACCGCCTGCTGAGCCGGCGGACACGCGGGTCGAAAAGAAGCAATTGGGTCCCTGTAAGCCCGGGCATTCCTGCCTGTTCGAGCTCAAGTTCGTCAACAAGGGACCGGGCGCGTGGACGGGTAGAGCGAAGCTGTCGGACCTGCTTCCCGATGCCAATGCCAAACTCGGGTCGTGGTCGCCCTCGAGGTGGAAATGCAAACAAAACGGTGCGGCGATAGGCTGCGAGCATTCCGGCGCCACTGTCGCGCCCAATGAGCACTTGAGCCTGACGATGACCATCAAATTGCCGGAGCACCTGCACGCGGGGGCGAAAAATTGCGCCGTTCTGGAACGGCCCGATATCGGACCGGTCGACCCCAACATCATCGGCGATCGCCAGTGCGTGCCGATCGATATCGTCACGCCTGGCTTTACGCCCCGCCCGCCCGCAGTCGTGCAGCCAACGACACCGTGCCCGCACGGAACAGTCAGGAAGGATGGTCAGTGCGTTACGACCACGCTCTCGTGCCCTGCAGGCTACATCCTAAAGGGGGACAAGTGCTACAGCACCCAACTCTCCTGCCCTGCAGGTTACGTCCTGAGGGGCAACAAGTGTTACAGCACTCAGCTCACTTGTCCGAAGGGCTACGTGCTGCGAGGTGACAAGTGCTACAGCACGAAGACCACTCTCACTTGTCCGAAGGGTTATGTGCTGAGGGGTAAGAAGTGCTACAGCACCCAGCTCTCCTGCCCGAAGGGCTACGTCTTGCGCGGCCGGCGATGCTACAGCACGCAACTCAGATGCCCGCCCGGTTATACCCTGAGAGGGCGGAGGTGCTACCCACCCGTCCGACGCTACTGCCCACCTGGATACGTGATGGTCGGCAACATCTGCGTCCGTCTCGGAGGCGGCGGTCGGGTGCCTCACGGTCATGGCCACGGGCATTGACGTAGTCCGACCCTCGCCTGGGTATCGAGAACGAGGTGATTTGAAATGAAACTCCGACACATTATCCTGGCATTCGCGATCATTGTCGCATTCGGTGTGCCGGTATCGCATGTCGCGGCCGGAGAAGCCTCAGGCGATACGGAGAATGCGACGCCGACCAAATCTGAATCCGAGACGCAGGACGACTGGCTGACGAAACTGGTCGATACCTACTATGATGCGGTGGATTCATACAACAATCAGGTCATCGAAAGAAACCTAGCCGT